>Ga0209573_1000222_pt1 | contig 141638 bp, 78 predicted proteins | sample TNRBio252014_DNA_FD_185870 | JGI IMG/M metagenome (GOLD analysis project Ga0209573, IMG submission 185870) | Wastewater treatment Type I Accumulibacter community from EBPR Bioreactor in Madison, WI, USA - TNR Reactor_6/25/2014_ DNA (SPAdes)... | ecosystem: Engineered > Bioreactor > EBPR >...
CGTAACCGCCGAACGTTTCAAACGCACCGACCCAGAAGCCTAGAAGCAACAGCGCCACGAATGTGAGAAAGCAAACGATGACGATGCGTGCTCTTGAAGGCATAGCGGCCTAATGTATAGGCCATCCACGGCGGAGAGGAAAGCCCGAATTCAAAGAAGGACGTTGCCCGCCGTTGGATGTGTCGGCTTGCCTGCATCCGTTTTGTTCGCCTTTGGGTTTCCCTGTGTCATCGATTCGGGGTCAGTGGTCTTTGCTGATCGCTTCGGGGGATATAGTATATGAAAACAAAAAAACAGGCATGCTGACTATTGATACCGATAGCGCATGGTGCCAGTGAACGAAGGCGAAATCGCCCAGATTAAATATCCAGCACATCAATGCCATGACAGGCGTCTCAATCGCTGCTAAAAGAAATCCACCCGCGCCGCATATTAAAGAATAAAATAACGATGCAACAACCACTCCAATAAAATCAAGGCACCAAATAGCCCGCAGATGGATATTTGGAAATATTTGGTTCAATCTCTTTTTAGGGGCACTCTCTGCAATACCCCCCAGGATTGCAGCTCCAATAAGTGCCCAAACTGATTTATGAACAATCCATGCCGGAGACCAGTGGTTGCCTCTAAAGGATTCGAACCAGTTGCAAGCAATAGACATTATCGCGAACACGAATACGCCATAGGAAAGCCCCAGCAACGCCACTCCCCAAGTCATGCCAATAGGGGGTATCGTTGGCTCCCTGTTTTGTTCTTTGAGTTGACGGCCCACAGGGCGGGTCTGTCTGCCGCCAAGCAAATACTCCGTCATCGACTGCGGCATTTCACGAAACGGCAGTCTATTCCCTTCGCTTTGCGCTTCGTGTGGTTGAGTTGAAATCAACGACACGCCCAAAAACGAAACATATCTTTCAAATGCTTTTATATCCTTCGCAGCACCTGTTGGCATGGTTACCACGGGAACAATGTCAACGTATTTATCGTCGCCGGTGCGAACGATAATATGGGGTATTCCACTACTTGCAGTATATGCGATAAAAGTGCGTTCATGGCGCGCATGAACAACAATTTGGCGACTCAGGGTCTCCTTGATTGTCTCCGCTTTTGACTGGTAGTATAAATCTACGGAATCCTCATCCGTTGGCGGCGGAAGTGCGACGTGCATCATGTCGTCCAAGTGCGCCTCGTGACTTGCCGAACCAGCACTTCGAGCGGAAGCATCAAAGACAGGTGTGTTTGTTTCTGTAAACATAGGACATGCCTTTTTTGAGAGTCGAGTGGCGCTGTTGGTTGGGCGACGTTTAAGCTCTGGCACGCGGTGGGGCTGATTGCAATAGAACTTTGAAGGCCAAACCGATAGCGCTGGCGCGACTCATGCCCGCGAAGCGGTTAGCATGAGGCGTGACAGCGCGGTCACCGAAGCGTTTGACTCCGCATACTGCCAGAAGCCCCACCGCGTTGCCAGCAGCGCCCTTGCTGAACGAAGCCGCTACGCGGGCCTGATCGGAGCTCTGGGCGCGGGGTGTTGGCGACATGGCGAGGTGGTTAAGGATCGCGGCAGGTAGCTGCGTGGAGCCCAGCCGAAGCTGAACCCCACGCGGAGAATTCATTGCGGCCACTGGCAGACGATCCTGTGGCCCTATGAAATCAAATACACAGTCATTGTCGTCATTCATCCGCTTCATTCAACTCAAATCCCTGCGGGCTCAGGCGGAGAGTTGCCCCTGTGCGGGAATCCCATCAAAGTTCGCCCCACGGCGACACGCAGATCAAAAGCAATGATGAGGCTCTGTGATGATTGGCAGGAGAATGAAGGCAGAAGAATTGCTCCAGAAGGGCGGCGTTGCCCCGACGCGGCGCGCGTCCCGCCGCCGTCCTTCCCAACGCGAATCCTCACTGACCCAAACACTTTCCACTGTTTACTCACTTACGCGCTCATGCCTGCACTCACCCCGGCAGACATCCATGCGACCGTCTCTGCGCGCTAGCCTCCCCTCCGGTGATGCCGCTATCGCGGCAAGGCAGGCGTCCAGTAACGATTCCCATCCAGGCCACGGCGGTCACGCCACCCACCAACCCACACCTCTAGCGCCGCGTCTCAATGCTAACTTGGAGGTTCGCCCTTATTTGGCCGTGTTGGCTTCTACTCATGAATGTCTCCTCAGTCGCCTTCATTGAATGTGGTGAATCGCTGGGGTTCAATTTGTTGACGAAAACGAATATCGAGCGACTCGGCAGACTCACTCGATTCCCCAGGCTGCCTCCGTCCGCCACCGACCGTTGCACTGGGGACAAACGAAAACACCATCTGCGCACTGGTGTGAAGAATCCCAACCCTGCGTCATGTCGATAGCGCAGGCAGGACACCTGGTGGAGTGTGCTCTAACGAAGGCTGAGAGACCCCAGCACAACGAGGCGAATGCCAATACGCCTCCGAGTATGGGAGCGAACGACCAGTCGGCTCGTAGTCCGATGCCGATAACTCCAAAGCCAACAAGGCATCCAAGAAAACCTTGCAGGAAACGATGTCTCACATTCCGAGCATGGCCTGCCAGCATGGGAATGTCTGATGGCGGTGTTGTGGGCTTCAGATTCACGGCTCTTGGTTGGGCGAATGATTAAGCTCTGGCACGGGAGGGGCGGGGGGACCATGAACGAAGCGACATAGCTTGTCAAAGACAACCCGAAGGGCACCACCGGCGGGTGGTGGCAACACGTTGCTGACTCAATAGATAGCCTTCGAGCCGTGGCCGGCATCCGTTTTGTTCGGTGTTATACCTCGCGTCATCAGCTTTTGTGAAAATCCGGTTGGTCCCGCAGATTCAGAGAACCCACAGATGGCCTGAATCGGAAAAGAAATCTGCGGGTTTTCTGAATCTGCGGGAAATCACAAATCCTGAAGACGGTGAGTATAGTTTCATCTTGCACTCTTCACGATCTCCTCATTCTGAGCCTCGTTCCAATACCGATACTCTCGATTCGAAAAGACCCACTCCCCCACCAACTTTAGACGCGCACCATCCGCAGTCCATTCCAGATCGCGAGACATCGAGACCATCGGGACATCAATCTTGCCATAGTTCGAGCCACCCGAATCTTCGATTCTGATGAAACCCTCCTTATCCCCAGATCCACCTGGCATCGTTGGCAATAATGATTTGTATCGGCAGTAAGTTACGATTGCTGTGTGCTTGCCGTCTGGAGAGTCGATTCTGAGATATTCATCTTCTTGGACAAGCCAAAACAAGGTGACGCCTGTGATCACGACTATGAGGCAGCCGAAAACACGCATTGAACTTCTCCATCGGTTTGTGCTCATTGTTTCAGCGAACGTGGAGCGCTGGCACCCGCTATAGTGAGCGCCACGCCGCAGCGGGGTGAAGGGTTTGAATTACGGGAATCATTTCGACTCAAGACGTGTAGCGGGTTGTCCATCCGCGTTTTGTTCGTCCGTGGGGTTTGCCGGGATCAATCATGCAAAAAAGAGAGAGAATTCCACAAAAAATGAAGAAACATGCAGAGGGGCAAACACCTCGTCACGACAAAGCAAACTCCGTAGAGCAACGATTGGACCGATAGCCCTATCACGAAGCCCAACGGCACGGGGTCGCCAAGGTGGTGACATCCCACAAATATCAGCGATGAGAGCAGAACCGAACGTGCATGACGCAGCGGCTCGTGGGCAATCAAGGCTCCCAAGACAATTCCGCGGAAGACAATCTCTTCATTAATCGAGGGAACGATAGCCATCATTATAAAATCGTTCAGAGTCGCTGGCGATGGCTTGAAATGAAAAACCGATGAAACAGCGAACCTTAACACCAAAACTGCCAGGATGAATCCTATCGCCAAAATCCAATCCTTTCGTCGCGTCAACCAGCGCCCCAAGAAGATGCTTCGGATCGCCTCCATCTTCCCCTGTCTTGCAAGGACTCCCACTAGGGCCACGATAAAAAGTATGCGCAGATAAAGAAAGACGTAATCACCCGTGAGGATCTGGTCGATCAACTGATGAAGTCCAGTGTAGAGAATCACCCACCAAAGCGACAAGGAGCGGCTTCTTTGGATCGTCGGATCACTTGCATGCGAGGAAGGCATAGATTCTATTCTTGGCCAACGTCCGAGCGCTGGCACCCGCTACCGGAAGCGCCGCGTCGCAACAGGGTTAAGGGTTCGAGTAGAGAGGGTCATGTCAACTCACGGCGGGGTAGCGGGTTGTCCAGCCGCGACTTGTTAGGGCTTCTGGCGGGTGGTGGCAAGATGTGGAAAGGCCTCCCGAAGAATCTCATTGATCCGTCCCCTCTCACCCAAGACTCTATCGACGAAATCCCACTCGTGATCAGGGAGCCGCTCACGTAGCTTCCAGATCAGAGCGGAAACACAAATCTGTTCGTCCACATCAAACCTTCCGTAATTCGTGGGATCACTGGCATTGCCTCCTGCCGCAGGGAAGATTCGAGGGCCATAGCACTGATTCCGCTCCAATGGCCCATTGAGTTCAGCGACCTGCTCCGCAAATCCAGCGTCATTGAAATACAAATACTTCTGGCGGAACTCGAAGCTGTTGAGCGAATTGTCGATCGCTTCCCGAGTGCGATCACCATAATCGTAGTTGAACGCCCGGGTTCCAAGAATGCGGCTGCAGTAGCCATCCCATAAAACGATGTCCCCAAACGACGTGACTGCGAGAACCTCGTTTTCGAGTGCTTCAACTTCGGGGTCGTCAGGATCTCCGATATACCAATACCAAGACTTCATCGCTCTGGCGACGAGATCCGGATCAAATTGGATGAAGGTGGGGACTTCCATGTTCTAGCCCTAACAGTGTGAATAGTACGCCGCGATATCGGCTTGAGGCGATATTTTTCGGTTCATCTTGGGCCGATTCTGGCGACTCGCACCCCTTAGGTCAAGCCTTGAGCGACATTGGGTCGGGGTTTTGATTGATTAAGGTTTCCTAATGTTCCCGTTTGCCTGTGGAACTGATATTTGGGGGGCGATATCGGATTCTTTCGGGTCACTTAATCACTTGAGTGAATCCTCTTTGCACCAATCGCTTGCCCCGAAAATTGCCTTTGGAGTCCGTGTGCCTGTTCAGGCCATGCTGTCAGGTGCCGTGTTGGCGCGATGACTTGAAGAGGGCTCGCCAGGTGCAGAGGAATTGGACGATTGAGTTTGAGGTGCTGCTGTCTTGGTTTGCGGACTAGCGGATCGGGTTTTCTGGAGGCAACGGGTGGTTCAAGGCCTCGTGCGCTCGCGGGTGGTTTCAGGGGTGTTGCTGGGGTGGGTGGGACGATCTTGGGTTGGTTTGCCTTCGCTTGGGGAGGGACGGCGGCGGGACGCTCGCCGGTCCGGGGGGCGGGGCTTTTCATTTTACACGAATGAATGGAATGATGCGCGAATGGGCGGGAATGGGGTGGCTTCATGAGGTTCGTGAGTATCGGTGGTTATGCATGGTGTCTGCTTGGTCCGGCTCGTGGAATCGGCTTGGAAGAAGGGTCTGTGGGAAATCACTCCTGCTGATGAGGGGGCGGCTCGGGCTTGAGGAGGGCTGGGCTGAGGGTGAACTGCCGGGGTTCGAGGCTGCGTGGTCTTGTCCCTCCCTTGAGCGGTCGTGGTTCAGGGGTGGGTTGTCTTGGCTCTTGATTGAAGGGTCGTTCCTCACCCTTGAAAAATGGTTTCTCCAGCTTGAGGAACGGTTTCTCTAGCTTGAAAAACGGTTTTTCAAGTCCGCATAATGACAGTTCAAGGGCGATTTATGGGCTCCCAGGCTTGAACTGTTATTCTTTGTCTGTCTGCGTTTCCCGACTCACCGCACGCGGACCACCGCATCGACTGCCGCCCCACTGCGGATAGAGCGACCACGCAAAAGCAGCAAAAAATCAGCGCCAAAGCATCACCGCACCGCCAACACAAGCGCTCGAAGGCAGGTCAAAATCGAACGATCCGCCCACCAAAGCAGCGAAGCACCCTCCTGCTGGCACACCAGGGGCAGGCAGATCCAAAAGCAAAGCACATCAGGGTCACTCGCTTCGATCACCTGCGCGAGTGAGGCCACCACGGGGGTGACCTCCCAGCGTGAGTCTCTGCGGGCAGGCTTCGCCTTCAGGAATGCCGCTATCGAAGCAAGGCAGGGGTCCAACAACGATTCCCATCAAGGCCACGGCGGTCACGCCACCCAACAAGCCACACCTCTAGCGCCGCGTCTCAATGCTAACTTGGAGGCTCGGCTTTGTTCTCGCCGTTGGTGCCTCCTACTGTTGTTTTATTTCTGGGTTAGTATCTGGCGGTTGTTGCAGGCTAGCATTTATCCAATCCACCCATGCGGTAGGAACCTTGGTGACGAAAATAGCAGGTCCGTCATAGGGTCTATTGACGATTACCGTTCCAAGAGGTTTATCAATCTGGTAGCCGTAAAACCTCAGCGCTGTTCTATCCTCAGACAGCCAATACTGTATTCTAATCGCATCAGCCCAGTCGGGTAGTCTGCTAACGCTAGAATAGAGATCGGATGCAAGTTTAGTAGAACGGGAATCGGCCAGAACAATGACATCAGTTGGGTCTATCGGCATTCCAAGCGCAGCCAATTTGCCGTGCATGCCGCCAGTTCTTGAATCGATAGCTCTGCCATTATTGTTGTTAATCAGTAGCGTAGATTGTAGCTGCTCGATCTTCGAATTGAAGGGTGTGAACCCTGTAACGTGACCCTTGAAGGTTGGGTCAACAGGATCAAGTGTTCTGGCTTTATCCGCAAGCACAAACATCGCCACAAAGGCTACAACGATGGGAACCCAAAAATCAAATGTGGACCTCCAATTGCACACTATCGATGTAATAAATCTCAGGAAACTTTTCTCCGGCTTTTTGCCCCACCGAACGAGGAACTTCTCATCGTCCTCGGATGTAATACCTCTCGCCTTGCATTCGTCCCTCCAGCGTGTGCGCGCGTCGACCGCTTCTCTATAAACCAAACCAGCAGCGACGTAGTCAGTGAAGGCGTAGCTCACAAATGCCAGTAAAAAGTAGAGGGCTAGAAAAAATAGAACCCACAACAAGGCAGCTTGGTTTGAAACCGAAAAATCAATTCCCAGAGCGGATACTTTTGTCGGCATTATGCCGACTTTAACAATTGTTAGCGAAATCCCGGACATTGCGAGCAGCGCCTTCCTTTCACGACGAGTCAACTCTGAAAGAGGATCTCGTGCCTTCACTACCTCGGGTGGCGGGGGCGGGCTAACAGCTTCCGCAGTTTGCGTATTCGACATTGTAACTTCTTCGAAGAGTGTTTCAGTTTTTGGGCGTCTCGGATCAGATACCGCGAACCCCAGACGTGGCAAATACGACGGATAGCCCAGAGCGGTTATCTGCATCCGTTTTGTTCGGCTTTAGGTTGTTGCGGTGCATTGTATTTTGGTCACTTCTTGCGGGTCTTCCTGGTCTCGCTCAATCTCCGGCGTTCAAAGTCACGAAGTTTCCCGATGATGTCCATGTAGTGAAACTCCAATGCTGTTGCACGAAAGCCATTGGGCTTCGTGCCATTCTCTCGCTCGGAGGCAAGTTCTCGCTGCCAGTTCTCGCGCGCGATCTGCATAGCTGTGTCGCGAAGGTGCTTGTCAGCTTCCCCCTCGCGGTTGAATCGGGCCAAGGCGTATTGCCCGAGGACTACGCTAAGAGCGCTTACGAGACCAATGAGAGAACCGATCCAGAAACTCAATCCAGGTTCATTCTTGGCTTCGCTTGCGCCTTTGGCGGCGGACTGTGGGGGATGATCGTTATCCTTATTGGGCGGCGTCTGTCCGAAGGCCTCAGAGCAAAATAGAGCGACAATAAAAACTAGTAATATGCGATTCATGACAATGGACTCTGTTTCCTGGCCGAACGTCGAGGTGTGGCACCGGCTACCGGGAGCGCCACTCCGCAACAGGGTTAAAGGTTGTAATCAAGAGGGTCATTTCGACTTAGAGCGGGTAGCCGGTTGTCCACCACCGTCTTGTTCGACATTGCGGGTGTTGAAGTGTTTGCGTGCTTCGACATAAAACGTCCTCTGAAATGAATCTTTCGGAAGTCGGTTCTCGTAATCCTCGGGAAACCATGAAAGGGAAGGCTTCGAGCTGTCAAAGTGAATTCGCTTGAAATACGGGGCGAGACGACGAAGAGCTGTGGAGTAAGACTCGTTACGGTAGATTGGCGCAATAGCGCAGTGAAACTTAAACGTAAGAGCGACTCCAAGCTCCTTTTCTGATCGTTGACTCAATTCTTTGAATTTGGGAACGAGGCGTTTAACAACGAAGCCCATGGCATCGTGCTGTGCGCCCTCGAGCATAAATACAAATTCATCGCCCCCTGGATATTTCCTGTAAAAGTGACTCCACAGCTCACGATCGCTTTCATCGTGTCCGTAGCGATACATTTCTTCATCCCTTCTCATTGATTGATAAATCGCCTGCGCTAAAAATCTAAGCACCCGATCTCCGAACAGGAAATCGTGTTCTTCGTTGATCTGCTTGAAATTTAGAAGATCAATTAATATCAGTTGTGCTTCGTCAGTTTTTGGACGGCGACTGAAAAATTCATCTATATCTTCCTTGAGTTTGGTCTCATTAGGCACTCCAGATATAACGTCTGTGCGCTGTAAACGGCGAGCCTCGTGAAGAAGGCCTTTAGCGTTGGCCAACTCAGCCTTAGTCTCTGCGTTCTCTACGGTCTGGGCAAACAATCGGCGATTGTAAAAGTAGAACACAGCGAAATTCGTGGTGAGAACAAGTGCAATCAGAGATGGCCAGCTTGGAAGTATTCCGTCAGGAAATACAATTGATCCAAACTTTTCCCACTTCTCGGCGGACGCGACAAGAGCGCCATACACAAGGAGAATACCCGCGTATGCTTTCGCCAGCCATTTTGGATCGACGGCTTTGATCGTCTTCATAGGGCTCGTCTATGTTGGGGCAGCGCATCCATTTCTTCTCGAACAGTGTAAATAGTACGATGCAATATCGGCAAGGCCGATATTTTTTCGGGTGATCTCTGCTGAGATTGAGGCTGGGAGGCTGATGGGTCAAGGGTTTCGTGCGGGAGGGGTGCGTTTTGGGATTGTTTGGGTGGCTGAACCTTTTGGGATTCGGTAGGAACTGATATTGCGCCTGAAATATCGGATTGGTTCGTGGGGGTTAACCTTTTTTGGGTGCGTGCGGGGGGCGGTTCCTGTCCCGGCAGTTGTCAGGGCGACAGCACATCAGATGCCCGGCAGCGTTATGCCTCGCGTCCTCATCTTTGGTGATGTCAGAATTCATGAGGGTGTCCAGTCGGGCACGTCTAGCACGGCACTAGCTCCGCAGGGCACCACCGACACACACCGCACCCGGCGAAGACTTCCCGCATGGCATACCCTGACCAGCTGAAGCCCCAGACCACGCTGCTGCCGCACGCGCGGCACACAATCGTGGCCCAGTGCTTTATGCCTCGCGTCCTCATCTTTGGTGATGTCAGAATTCTTGAGGGTGTCCAGTCGGGCACGTCCAGCGCGGCAGTTGCTCCGCAGGGCACCACCGAAAGACACCGGCCCCGGCGAGGCCTTCCCGCATGGCATACCCTGACCGGCTGAAGCCGCAGACCACGCTGCTGCCGCACGCGCGGCACACAATCTTGGCCCAGCGCTTTATGCCTCGCGTCCTCATCTTTGGTGATGTCAGAATTCTTGAGGGTGTCACCTTTCCTCGCGTTGCTGTGGCGAGCATCCACGGTTGCCCGGATCGTCTGCCTGATTCATACTGTCTGCCCATGAACGAGTCCGCTGCCCCCGCTGCCCCTGAAACCCCTAAAATCGAGACCCGTGAAGAGGTCATGTTCTTTGACACTGATTGTGGCGGCGTGGTCCATAACATTGCTTACCTGCGGATGATCGAGACGGCTCGCACGCGATTGGCGGCGCTGCTGGGGATGAAGCTTCGGGAGATGGCGGAGACACAGCTCTTCCCCGTCGTCGTGCGAACGGAGATCGACTACCGCAAACCGGGGCGGCTCGGGGATGAGATCGTCATCCGTGGCCACCTCGATTCTGTGGAGCGTGCGCGCTTTTGGTGCGCCTTTGAAATGCGGCGGGCGGAGGACGAGGCACTGCTGATCACCTGTCGCCAGTCCTTGGCGCTGGTGCAAATGCCGGCAGGCCGCCCGATCCGCCTCCCTGAGGACTGGATGACGCGTTACGCGCACCTGATCAAGGCGCGCTGATGAGATCGGGTGCGTCGCCAGATTGAGATAAAGGTGGGCAGGGTAGGTCCAGGGTCCTTAATTGCGCTGGAGAATGGGAAGGGAATGGCCCGCCGCAGACGCAGAGCGATGCTGGGCTCTGCCTCTCTTCTCGTTCTCCGGTCAATCTCTGGCTCACTGGAGACAGTTCGCCCTACCCTGCCCGGCTCCCCTTCTTCACGCCCATCATTCCGGCGAGCCATCCACGAGATCCCCCACCAGCAACACGGCACCTGGGTAAAAGGCGGTGGCGTCAAAGCGCTCTGGCTTATCGATGGTCTGATTGCGCTGCGATAGAATCTTGACCTTGTCCGGCTGTTCTGGGTGGATCTGGATCTTTACGCTGTGCACCGTGTCCGGCAGATCGCTGCCGATCAGGAGCGTGGAGAGCCGGTGGTAGGTGCAGTAGGAATCAAAGCGGGGGACGGTCTTCGCCGGCTGGTCATCCAGCGTAATCGTGACCTGCCCACCATCGGGCCCGATCACGTCGTAAATGCTGCAGCGGGTGCCTTTGAACTTAAAGGCAATCGTGTCGCCCGGTTTCGAGCCCTTATGAAGATCCGTCATGCGGTTCGCCCAGCGCTTTCCGAAGTCATCCGTCTTGGAATCCAAGAGCACAAAACCGGGCGAGAGCTGCGTTTTGCCGATGGGAACGAGCTTCGCGGCCTCGTAATGGGTCGCAATGAAGGGGGCCTGCAATTCGTGTGGGCCGGTCTTGCCAGAGGCTGCCTGGATCGGCCCCATGGACCGCACGATCGCCTCAAGGTAAAGGACGTGACCGGTATCGGGATGCGGGTGGACGCTATCGGGCGCAAAGACGAATTTATCTCCCAGCGCTTTCTTTTCTTCGTCCGTCTTGGGCAGGGGTGCCTTCCAGATCAGCCTTCCCTCCTTCGCAAACTTTGCCACCTCCATGGCCATGTGAATGGTGGGGATGCTGTAGTGGTCTGCGATCTTTTCCATGGCACTGGCAGAGCGCTGGAACTTCCCCTCGAGCATGGCTGGAGCCAGTGCCTCGGTCAGCGTATAGACAAAGCAGATATCGCAGTCTGGAAGCGCCCGCCAGGTCTGCCGCACGATGCCTTCCATGCAGCGCTGAATTTGCTCTGGGGCAGCCCCGCCGTCGTTCACGGCGAACTCGACAAACATCAGATCCGGCTTGGCCTCCAGGACGTCTTGCCGCAGGCGAAAGACGCCCAGGTCTGATCCGGTGCCACCGATGGCCGCATTGATCTCGCTGAATTTTGCCTGTGGATAGGTCTTCTGGAACCACTCCAGGGTCTTCACGCGCCAACCCGGCTGCGCCGTGATCGACCCGCCGAAGTAGGCGATCTTGAGTTCCGCCCCCGGTGTATTGGCCTTTGCCAAAAAGTTCGGCAAGCCTGAGCGAGGGCGGCATTCCTGCGCTGGCACCAGGTCCGCATCGGGCGCTGCATGAGTCAGCGGCGCAAACAGGGCGGTAAGGGCAAGGCAAAAGAGATGGCGATGGGGCAGCATCCCCCAAAGCAACTGAGGACGCCATGGGTGTCAATAGCGAGGCCTTCCGAATCCTGACGCGTTGCGCTGCCGCCGAAGCCGGTGCAGTATCTGGGGTGAGCTGCCCCGAAGATCCAGAAACCGACGACGAGCCGGTGCGCATCCCGATCACTGGCGAGCTGGATTTGCACACCTTCCGCCCGAACGAGATCGGTGATCTTTTGCCCGATTACTTCACGGAGTGTCTCGCGGCAAAGATCCGCAGTGTCAGAGTGGTGCATGGCAAGGGCAGCGGTGCCCTGCGGACGGGCGTGCATCGGCTGCTGGAGCGATTACCGATGGTGGCGAGCTGGACCGGGCCGGCCGGAGAGGGCTCCGGCGGCTGGGGTGCCACCTGGGTGTACCTGCGCGATCCGCAATGACGAACATTTGCACCCGCGCCGGGATGACGTTTAGTGCGGCCTGATGTCCGCCCCTGAATCGCTCAAACCTTACTGCCCCGATCTCTACCACTACCAGCGCCGCCTCACGCGGGAGGTGATGGTGGGAAAGGTGGGCATTGGTGCCGATCACCCGATCCGGGTGCAGTCCATGCTGACCAGCGACACCCGCGATGCGGAGGCCTGCATCAAGGAGGCACTGCAACTGGCGGAGGCGGGCTGCGAGATCGTGCGAGTCACGGCGCAGACACGCCCCATCGCGGAAAATCTGGAGCACATCAAAGCGGGTCTCCTCGCGGCGGGCTGCGATGTCCCCCTGGTGGCAGATATCCATTTCAAACCTGATGCAGCGCTCGAGGCCGTGAAGTGGGTGGAAAAGGTGCGCGTGAATCCTGGCAACTACGTGGACAAAAAGAAGTTCGCCGTCAAAGAATACACGGATGACCAGTATGCCGAGGAGGTGGCCTTTATGGAGGCGCAATTCATCCCGCTGGTTCAGGAGTGCAAACGGCGTGGCCGCGCCATGCGCATCGGCACCAACCATGGATCGTTGAGCGATCGCATCATGAACCGCTATGGCGATACTCCGCTGGGCATGGTGGAGAGCGCGCTGGAGTTTGCCCGCATCGCCCGCAGCCAGGACTACCACAATTTTGTCTTCTCCATGAAGGCCAGTAATCCCAAGGTGATGATTGAGGCCTACCGACTGCTGGTCGCCCACCTCAACACCTTGGGCGATGATTGGAACTACCCTCTGCACTTGGGCGTGACCGAAGCGGGCGATGGCGAAGACGGCCGCATCAAGAGCGCCATCGGCATTGGCTCCCTACTGGCAGACGGCATCGGCGATACGATCCGCGTCTCTTTGACCGAAGACGCCATCTTTGAGATCCCCGTCGCCCAGGCACTGGTGCGCAGCGCGACGAAGATCGCCTCCGCCGCCCCCTGCGGCAGCCAGCCCACACCCACCTGGGACGCTTATTCCTACGCACGCCGCAGCACGGACACCCTAAACATCAACGGCACTCAAGTCGGTGGGGAACAACTGGTGCGCGTCTTTACCAGTCGCAGCAAATGGGACGCGGTTGCCCACAAGATCGATAAACTGGGCGACTTTAAGCCAGAGATCGTCATCGAAGACAGTGGCTGCGTCGCCCTTGATCCTCGCGATGCGGCTGCCATCGCTGCGGTGAACGCAGCCGAATCGGCGCAATTGGTGACCATCGCAGACGGGCTTGACCTTGCGCCGCTGCATGCCTTCCGCCTGCTGGCAGCAGGGCTGCAGGAGCGCCATTCCATTCTGCTCAAAGACACACTGCATCCCGCCAGCAAGGACGTCGATGCAGAGCAATTCGTCACCAGCCTCCTTTCCGCCGCGACGAACATTGGTGCCCTGCTCTGTGACGGCATCGGTGATGCGATCATCGTCAGTGGCGAGCCCGCGCCCGGCCAATCCCTCCGAGTCAGCTACAACATCCTCCAGGCAGCCGGGGTGCGTATTTTCAAGACCGACTATGTCGCCTGCCCGAGCTGTGGCCGCACCCTCTTTAACCTCCAAGAAACGACCCAAAAAATCCGCGCCGCCACGGGGCACCTCAAGGGCGTGCGGATCGCCATCATGGGCTGCATCGTTAATGGCCCAGGCGAGATGGCGGACGCAGACTTTGGTTACGTGGGCGGCGCGCCGGGCAAGATCAATCTTTACGTCAGCAAGACGCCCGTGCAGTTCAACATTCCTGAAGAACTAGCCGTGCAACGCCTGATCAACCTGATCAAAGACCACGACCGCTGGGTCGATGCCCCGCCGGCCGCTTAGAGGCCGAGGCAGACGAGCTGCCCTTCGTTGTTTTTGCAGAGCAGACGGCGGTGGCTGAGGACGGGCTGGACCCAGCATTTGCCGCCCAGGACTTGGGCGCGCTGTTGGATGTCTAGGCCAGTGTCGGTAACTTTGGCGAGCACGAGTTCGCCTTTGCTGGTCAGCAGAAGGGCATAGCCGTCTGCGGTGATGAGGCCAGTGCCTTTGTCGATCTCGGTGTTTTTCCAGAGGGTCTGGCCGGACTTGAGATCGAGCAGACGCAGGTCGTTGGCTCTGCGGACTTGGTCGTTGAAGACGAGCAGTTTGTCAGGCCCGGCGGGCAGGCCGCTGTGGAAGAGCAGGCCGACATCGCGGTCGCTCCAGACTTCAGTGAGGGCGAGTTCGTCGGCTTTCAGAACGCGGGCACCCATGTTGCCGGTGTGGGAGATAAAAAGGGTGTCACCGTTGACGACGGGAGTGGCGCAGTTGCAGAAATCTCGGGTCTCGGTGGCGTGACGGGCGAGTAGTTTGCCATCGGCGGGCGAGCGGAGTTCCAGGGCTTCGCCTTTAAAGAGGACGAGGGTGTCTTTGCCATGCAGCTTGCTGATGAAGGGCGTGGCGTAGCCAGCCTCGCCATCGCCAGTTTGCCAGAGGAGTTCGCCGGTGCTGGCTTTGAGACACGCGTTGGATTTGCCAGCGCCACCAGCACCGACATCGAGGTAAAGGCGATCTTCGGCGATGAAGGGACTGCTGCTGTAGCCATAAACGGGACGCTTGCCGCCGAGGTCATCGGCGAGATGCTTTTGCCAGATCACGGCACCGCTTTCGGCATTGAGGCAGAGGACGTGGCCGTCGCGGCTGATGAACCAGACTTTGTCGCCGATGACGGTGGGTGTGGAAGCGGGACCATAGGGCACGATGGACATCTCATGGCACTTGGTGGGCACGGCGTAGCTGTGTTTCCAGAGGGGTTTTCCGGTATCGAGGTCGAGGCATGCGAGGGTGTCTTTATCAGCGCCATCATTGCCAGCGGTGTAAACACGCTTCCCTACAACAGCAAAAGAGCCGAGCCCTTTGCCGAGCTCGGCTTTCCAGAGGACCGGTGGCCCGTCGGCGGGCCACTTCGTATTCCAACCCACTTCCGGAGTGGTGCAGTCGCCGTGCGGCCCCTGGTAGCGGGGCCAGTTGGACTCTGCGGCTGGCAGGTTGGTCGGCCAGACGAGGCTGCTGGTTTTGGTTTCCGCGGCTTTGGGCTTGGGAGCCTCCTCCGCGAGTGGGGCGCTGTCTTTCGCTGGCAACTCAATGACTTCCGGAGAGGTCTTTTTTCCATTCCGACTCTCTCCGCCGAGGGCGATGAGTTTGCCTTTGCCGCCACTGACGAGCCTGTGGAAGAACCGCGGGTGCTGGAGTTTCACGAGTGGTGTCCAGCCGCTGGAGCGCAGTTCCAAAAGCACGCCAGTGGCACCGCTGGCAAAGAGGCGGCCTTCATGAGCCACGGCTGCGAAACCGAAGCCGCCGAGTTTGTCCGAGGGTAGTTTTGGTCCGTCGGTCCACTTGCCTGTGGTGGTGTCGAGGATGGAGACTTCAGTGGTGATGTCTTCGTCGCTGTTCATGCCGCCGATGGCGTAGAGCTTGGTGCCGATGGCATAAACGGCGAGTGCGCGGCGCTCGAAGGGCTGCTTATGCGTCTGCCAGGTAGCGTCAGCTTTCGCGAGATCGAGCGTGAGGTAGGTATTGTGCCACTGGGCACCGCTGGCGGTGCGTGTCTCGCCACCGAGCGCCCACCCGCCGATGACATAGAGCGTATCGCCGATGACGATGCTGTCATGGCTGGAACGGCGCTCGGGCAGCTTTGGCAGAGCGTGCCATTTTTTGTCAGCCATGTCGTAGCGCGCGGCGGTCTCGCTGGACCAGAGATCCTGCTTTTCACCCTGGGCGTTCTTGGCCGCCATGCCACCGATGCGGATGACACCTTTCTCTGTGGCGACGAGCGAGGCCCCTTGCGCAGGTTCATCTTTCGCCAAAGCTTCCCACGCATCCATGCCAGCCTGCCAGTGAAAGAAGTCGCCATGGACTTCGTCACGATTGTACTTATGCCGGACGCCGCTGTGACCGCCGTAAATATACACGCTGCCACTGCTGCTCGCGGCAGCTCCAAAGCTAGCCACTGGCAATGGCAGGTCCGGTGGTGGCTGAGGCTTGGTCGATGGTGCCTGAGCATGGAGGAGCGCAGGTAAGATGAGGACGGATAAGAGGGTTTTCATTTTTCGATGGGTGGTTTTTGGGGAAACGGTTGGCTTTTGGAATTTCCCAGAGGCGGTGAAGGGGTGCGCAGGAGGGTCGGTGGTGGATCCGCTCTATTTTACTACGTTCCAGCAGAGCGTCGCGCTGTGGCTAGCGATGGTGTAGGCCTTGCCCCGGAATTCGCCCGGCGTGGGATCGGAATAGCGCCCGAGATAGAGCATGCAAAGCCCTGGTGCCGTCACCTCCGGCAGGCGGATTTGACCTGCGGCATCGGTGACGAGCTTCACTGACTCTGCGCCTGGCGGGTAAAAGGTCACAGTCACTCCAGCGCCGACCGCTTTTCCTTTGAAGTTTACCTCCACCAATGGGGACGCCCCACCTCGTGGCAGCAGATCCAGCGTCGTCACAGGAAAATCTACCGCAGAGCGAGAGACAGGCCACCACCGCGCGTAAAAAATGGGGCGACGGGACTCGCCCCCTCGTTCCATCACGCCGTAGTCGGACCGTGCGATCACGGAGTCCTGGGCGGACGCCCCCGCCAGGAGGTAATGGTCTGCCTTTTTAGCGAGCTGATAGGGCGCGGGCTCGCCACCTTTTAGATTGATGGCAGTCGGGCCGATCAGTGAATCCAAATGCCCAGGGGAGGTTTCAGGATCCGCCCCCCACTCCCCAAAACGCAAGGACAACTGCCCGTCAGCCAGGGGCGCGATCCACACACTGTGGGCCAGGATCGGGGAGGCGATGAGGCAAAGAAAAGCGATGGTGTACAACGAACTCGAGATCATGAGGATATGTCTGGGTAGGGAGTGGTTAGACCTGGAGCAGGCGCTTGCGGCATGCATTGGTTGGAATGACAGAGACTGGTGACGGATTGCGATTTTTAGCGCTTGGTGGCGGATAGATGCTCCACCCAACGGCTGGGAGAGACGCCTTTTTCCTCGCTAAATGCCCGGCTGAAATGGGAGAAGCTGCGGTATCCGACCTCCAGGGCGGCCTCTGAGACGTTGCAACGCCCGGAAGCCAGCAATTCCCCAGCGCGATCAATCCTGGCGCGGCGAATCCAGAGCATCAATGATAGGCCAGCGACCTTTGAAAAGGTTCGGCTCAAGTAGTGTGGACTGCATCCTGCAGTGCGTGCCAACGATTCGAGGGTGTGCTCGGTTTCCAGGTCTGCCATCACATATGCCTTGACCTTTTCAATCCGCTCCTGGGCTGCCCGTTCTGCCCGGCTGACCACGGAATCCACGGCGTCGTCTGTCTGCGAGACAAAGAGTTCCCCGATGAGGTAGTCCGTCATTCTGGCGATCTCCATCAAGCGGCGGGCGGCATCGCACAAATGGGGGGCCATCAATCCCCGCGCCCAGGTGAGATCCGCCCGTGCGAGCGACCGACCAACGACAACGAGTGGCACAAAGGGCGGATTCACCAACTGTCTAGCGCGGCCAACCAACTGACCGTTCAGATCCTTCAGATGATTTTCAAGCCATTCATTCGGGTAGCTTAAGGTCAGGCATTCATGCGGGCTCTTGGATCGCAGTCTAGCCGCCCCCAACACGCCGCGAGCCCAAATCAAGCTCTGCGGACGCACCAAAAGCGATCTTCCACCGGGCAGTGCCAAGCTCCCCTCGCCCGACAGATTGAGGTGCAAAAAGAGGCAATCGTCCCCCTGCGCCTGGGGCCACGCGCCGCCCAAACCGACTGGGCTGGTGAGCCAGGATCGGGAGGGTTGGGAAGGATCTGCGGAGGTTTCGGCCATTCTATTGCGACTGCGTGTCAATATCATCACAGAGCTTTTCGGTTTATCAATCCCCTTCTCCAACCCGACTAACGCTCGTTTGCCGAGCACTGTCGCCTCCTTGCGTTATCGCAATCTATCAACAACTCCGGGCACAAGGAGCGATGCAGACCCCACCCCGCCCAGGCATGATTCGAGCCTTATTGCAACGGCATCTCATTATGAAACCTCATCGCTACCCCCTCCTCACCTTCGTCAGCCGCCTAGCGGCGCTGACCCTGGCCTCCACCGCCTGCGGTGCCACTTTCACGCTAGATCAGCTCAACGATGTCGCCACCCCAAGCACCCGCGGCGAGGCCAACACGACCTTCTTCGGTTGGGAGACCTTTGATGATCCTGGGGCGGGGAATCCCATCAACGACACCACACCGAACATCGGCACCACCACGACAGGGGTGGCATTTGTGACGACGAATGGCGAAAACCACCGCAGCGGCTCCGGCAATATCTATGTCGGCACCAGCGGCCACACGCTGTATGAACAGGTCACCGTGGCCACCGATGGGACGGTGGGCACCAGCGGCACCACGACCATCATCGCGCAGTTTGTGACCGCTTTTGGCGACTTCCCAGGTGCGATCACGATGAGCCAAATCAACGGCATCAACCCCACCGTTGTGCGCGGCGTCAATGCGGCTAGCGAAGGCCAGATTTGGGCCAAATGGCAGATCCCTGGCAATGCCGCCAGCTACACCTTCACCCTCACCGGACCTGCCGGAGTCACTGCCTACAGCATCGACCGCCTCGTCGTGGACACGCATTGGAGCAGCACCACACCGCAGCCAGACGCGGCCGTGTCAGCCTCCCCGCCCACCTTTAAAATGGACCAAGAGGCGACGGTGGTGGCACCGACGACACGAGGCAACGCCAACACCACCTACTTTGGCTGGGACACCTTCTGCGAGGTGGGCTTTGACAACGTGCCGATCAATGACAGCACCCCAGACATCGGAACCACGACCACGGGCGTGAGCTTTGTCACTACCAATGGTGAAGACCACGTTAGCAGCAGCCGCAATCTTTACGTCGGTGCGGGCACGTTGTCGGAAGAAGTCACCGTGGTGACGGATGGCACCGTCGGCAGCGGCTTCACCACCATCATCGCGCAGGCGGTGACGGCCTTTGGCGGCTTCCCGGCGGCCAGCCTCACTTTCAGCAGCATCAACGGCGTGGCCCCACAGGTGGTGCAGACCACGAACATCGCTGGCAAAGGCCAGGTGTGGGCAAAGTGGAGGCTGCCGGGCAATCAGGCCAGCTACACCTTCACCGTCACCGGCCCCACGGGCGTCAGCGGCTGGAGTTTTGACAAATTCATCGTGGACACACTCTGGAGCGCCACGGTTTACCAGGCCGACAGCATGCAGGCGGGGAATTCAGCGCTGCAGGCCACCGTGGATCAGGTGCCTGATGCGCTGGTCCCCAGCTCACGCGGCAATGCCAACACCACCTGGTTTGGCTGGGAAACCTTCACCAATCCGGGAGGCAATGCCGTCGATCCCATCAACGACGAAACGCCGGACATAGGCACCCCAGTCTCGGGTGCCAGCATCGTGACACAGAACGGCCAGGACCACCTCAGCAGCACAAACAACATCTACGCTGGCACGAATGGCATGTCCCTGCATGAGCGAGTCACCGTGGTAACGAACGCGCCTCCCGGCACCCCGGCCACCGGTGCCAACAGCGGCACCACCACCATCATCGCCCAAACCGTGTCGCAGGCAGGAGCCATCCGCACACCGATCCATTTTGGCAGCATCAACGGCATCGAGCCGACCGTGGTCACCGCGACGAACTCGGCGGGCAAAGGCCAAATCTGGGCCAAGTGGGTTATCCCTGGAAATCCCTCCAGCAGCTACACCTTTGACATCACCTCCGATGTCATCACAGGCGGCCCGTCGATGAGCATCAGCATCGACCGCCTCATCGTGGACACCGTCTGGCGGCTCTCCGGCTCGCAGCCTGACACGGTGCGCTCCACCACACCGCCCACAGCCAATGTGTTGAGCGCTATATCTGGTGCTGTGACGCCTAGCACACGCGGGAATGTGAAGACGACTTGGTTCGGCTGGGAAACATTTAATAACGTGGACAACCGCACCATGGGCGTCTCCGTCATCAATGACAGCACGCCTGACATCGGCCACACCACCACGGCAGGTGCCAATTTTCGGACGACGAACGCAGAAGGCCATGTGCTCTCCAGCGGTAATATCTACTTTATCAGCGGGACGCTATCGGAACAGATTACCGTTCCTACCAATGGTGTCGCGGGTAGCGGCTTCACCACCATCCTACTCCAGATCGTCTCTGCCACAGGGGCTCCTGGAGGCGACAACGCCTTTGCCGGTCCGATCACTTTAGACATCGGCGGCACGGCTCCGACCTATCAGGTTGAAGGAGCGAATAGCAGTGGCGCTGGCCAGCTCTGGGCCAAATGGGAACTCCCCGGCAATGAGGCCAGCTACACGATCAACGTCGCGGGTCCCCCCAACCAGGCGCACTTCAGCTTTGAACGGGTCATCGTCGATACTTATTGGAACGCCACTGGTTTTCAAGAAGACTCGATGGCAGGAACTCCTCCCAGCATCGCCACGGCCTCACCCCTGCCGAATGGGGGATTGGGCGAGCCCCACAGCCAGCAAATCGAGGGCACGGGCGGCTCAGCGCCCTACAGCTTTACCGTCAGCGCTGGAGCACTCCCGGCTGGCTTGACCCTGAGCCCCGGCGGTCTGATCAGCGGTAGCGCGACGGTCCTGGGGGCTGCGACCTTCACCGTGCGTCTAGAGGATCACAACGGTCTGACTGCGGAAAGGGAGTTTACGCTGGAGGTCACTCCGACAATGGTCATCACGACTGGAGCAACTCTCAAGGCGGGGGTCTTGAAAGTGCCCTACAGCCAGACCTTGGTCGGCACGGGTGGGGCGCAGCCTTACCTGTGGTCCGTGATCAGCGGCACGCTGCCAGACGGGCTGGCACTCAGCGCTGAAGGTGTGCTTTCAGGCATTCCGTCCACTGCGGGCGACTCCTCCTTCACCGTACAATTGACGGAAAATGGCGGCTTCTCCATCACCAAGTCTTTCTCTCTGTCCGTCTCCGCCTCCTTCCTGCTCCCGACGGTAGATCCTATCGTCTTTCCTGTCGCTACGATCGGGGCGGACTTCGGCTACACCGTCTCCGCTGGCAATTACCCACAGTCTTTCTCCATCACCGGTCTCCCCCGAGGGCTGCGTTATGTCGCCGCCACTGGCGTCATTTCCGGTCGTCCCGCTGCCACGGGTGTTTACCTGATTCAGGTCCGCGCTCGCAACAAGGCTGGCACCAGTTCCACCGTCACCGCCCCTCTCGTCGTCAAAGCGCTGCCAGTGGGCATGATCGGCACTTTCGCCGGGCTCCTGGCACGCGATGCCTCCGTCAACGGCGGTCTAGGCGGCAAGTTTGATCTTGCGACCACGACCAAAGGTTCCTTCTCCCTGAAGATCACCCGAGGCACCAAGACCAAGACGGCGACTGGCTTCCTGGCGGCCTCCGCTCCACAGATCTCGATCCTCTTTGATGGGCTGGCTCTCCAGATCACTCTCGACTCCACCACCGGTCTCGTCAGCGGGTCGCTGGGCGGTGCGTCCCTCTCAGGCTGGCGCAATACTTGGAACCTCCTGACCCGCCCCGCCTCCAGCCGCGAGGGCTATTACAGCTTCTCCTTGGATCTGGCAGATGCTGGCGATGATGCCGTGGTTTCGATCCCGCAGGGACAAGGTTACGCCAACTTTGCCGTCGCACCCAACGGCACCCTTAAGATTATTGGCAAGAGCGCTGATGGTCAGACCTTCTCCTGCTCCGGCTTCATGGGTCCAGATGGCCAGATTTGCCTCTACTCCGCTCTCTACAGAGGTCTCGGCTCGCTCCTGGGGCAGTTGACTTTGTCGGAAGACCCAGCTGGCACCTTTATCGGTAACACCATCGTCGGCAATCCGACTTGGATGAAGCCTACCACCGTCACGCGCACCTATGCGGCCGGGTTTGGCCCCATCCACCTCGTGGCCGAAGGTGCCTATCTGGCGGCCTCCTCCAAGAGCCTCATCCTGGGCCTGCCTGAGGAGGGCACCGTGATGCTGCGCTTTACCGATGGTGGCCTGGCGGAGGCAGAGCTGGACCCTGATCTGGATCTGACCTGGACGCACGACAACAAGGTCGTGTTACCCGCAAGCAATTCTACGAAGGTGGCCCTGAGCATCAACGCCAAAACGGGTGCGGTGACTGGCAACTTCACCCTGGTAGAGCCCTCTCCTGCGCTGACACGTGCCAAGGTGCCGTGCGTCGGCCAGATCGTCCGTTTGAACGATGGCTCCATCCGCGCCGTCGGCCACTTCCTCCTGCCGCAGATCCCCACCACCGGACAGTCCATCAGGACCTCCCCCATCCTCTCCGGCGGCCTCTTGCTCCTCCAATAGTTGATGTTTCATGAAACGATTCATTCTGTTCATCCTCGTTTCGTTGTCCGCTCTGGGTGCTGCACGCGCCCAGAGCGGCAGCTTTATCATCCCCTCGATTCGCGCTGCGGGCGGCACTGACTTCGCCTACTGGGACTTTTTCGCCCGGCCGCCGGGATCGAGCGTCAACAGCAACTACCAGCATGCCAACCCGCCAGCACTGGCCGACGGTTTTGGCGAGGACGATGACGGCAATGCCACCACCGCCTTCGCCCCCCGCGCTACGCTGACGCAGGACGGAACGCCCAATGCCTTCGTCACATCGTCCGCAGCGATCTACAGCTTCTCAGATCCCCTGGCCTTCACCGTTCACTACGAGGCACCGACAGGAACCGCTGGGGAGATCACCAACCTCATCTTCCAAACCCAGAGTGGTGGCGCGCGACTGAACGTGAACGCCGTGTTCCTGCGCTACGAAGACGGCGACCAGACCTTTGAGTTGGCTCCGACACTCCGCGCGCTGGACGATCCGCAGACAGGCGCATTTAGCGAGCGCATCGTGTGCGCCTTCCAATGGAACCTGACGGGACTGAACATCCGCAGTGTCGATATCGTCTTCACCACACCCGTCTCCATGCCGCTTTGGCAGGCGCAGTTGGACGCAGTCATCGGCAGCCCCTTTGTCCAGGAACTCGGCTACCTCCTCACCACGGTCTCACGCCCCATCACCCGCTTTGGAATCGCTGGCGCGGTGGATAAGAACCTCCCGATCAGTGTCGATGACCGCTACTTTCAGCCGGGGGATCTGCTGACCCTGCTCAGTGATCCAGAGCCAGGCTGGGCAGCCAGCGGCTGGCATTATGCCAACAGCACCAGCACGGGTGCCTCACTGCCACTGACCTTCCCTGCCCAAGACATCATCGTCACCGCACTGTTTGCGCCGGAAAATTATCTCACCTGGCGGGAAACGATGTTCTTCCATGCCAATGCCCTGCTGGACACTGACGACGACTACCTGGATGATGCCATCTCTGCCCCAACAGTAAACCCGGATGGAGATCTCCTGGAAAATGCAGGCGAATACGCCTTTGCTGGGGATCCTTACACCGCTGATGCTGCACGCACCCGGCCCCAGATGAGCGCGGTGGATATCGCTGGCACCCTGTATCCCGCGATCACCTACCGCACCAACGGCGCGCCTGACGGAATCGGCGATTGCGTCTTTTTGGTGCAGGTGTCGGGAAACGGCGGAACCACCTGGGCGGACAACCTTTCCGCCCCCGGCACCACGGTGGTGCATCTGCGGCAGTTGCAGCCAGACGGTTCCGAACTGGTGACCGTGCGGACCACTGCGCCGCTCAGCAGCTTTAGCAGCATCGATATGGCAGTGGACTGGAGTGCGGCTGGTGTGAATGGAAGCCCTCTTTTCCCTCTGCCTCTGGGCATCAGCACCGGCGCTACGCTTCCCTCCAGCGCAGTCGGTGTGGCCGTACAGCAAACGCTCGCGGCGGAAGGCGGTGCCGCCCCTCTGGCCTGGAATCTCGAAAGTGGTGCACTTCCTGCGGGCCTGACGCTGGCCGCAGGCGGAACCCTCAGTGGGATCCCAAGCACAGCAGGCACCTTTGAGTTCACGGTCAAGGTGGACGATGCGCTGGCGGCGTCCAGCAGCCGTACCTTCAGCCTTACGGTGGCACCCTTCGAAATTCTCACGACCAGCCCTCTGACCAATGGGCAAACGGGCGCACCGTATTCGGCCAATTTTGCAGCCAGCGGAGGTACCGCCCCATTCACTTGGACGATCAGTGATGGCGCGCTGCCGGATGGTCTCGACCTCAGCACGAGCGGAGTTTTGAGCGGCACGCCTACTGTTTCCGGGACCTTTCAGTTCACCCTGCAAGTTCAGGATACCCACGCGTTCACGACCACCCGGATCATTTCGCTGTCGCTGATGGATCTCGGCATCACAACGGCATCTCCACTCAGCACAGCGGTCGTCAAAGTTCCGTATAGCCAGACTTTGGTCGGCACGGGTGGGGCGCAGCCTTACCTGTGGTCCGTGATCAGCGGCGCGCTGCCGGAGGGGCTGACCCTCAGTGCGGAGGGGGTCCTTTCAGGCACTCCGACGGCGGCGGGCGATGCCTCCGTCACCGTTCAACTGACTGAAAATGGAGGCTTCTCCATCACCAAAGCCTTCTCGCTTTCTGTCTCGGCCAACTTCCTCATTCCAGTGGTCGATCCCATCGTCTTTCCTATCGCTACGGTCGGGGCGGACTTCGGCTACACCGTCTCTGCCATCCGTTACCCGCAGTCCTTTTCCATCACCGGACTCCCTCGCGGACTGCGTTATGTTGCCGCCACTGGGGTCATCTCCGGTCGTCCGGCTGCCACGGGTGTCTATATGATTCAGGTCCGCGCCCGCAATAAGGCGGGCACCAGTTCCACCGTCACGGCCCCCCTCGTCGTCAAAGCGCTGCCAGTGGGCATGGTCGGCTCTTTCGCCGGGCTCATGACCCGCGATGCCACCGTCAACGGCGGTCTGGGCGGCAAGTTTGATCTTGCGACCACTACCAAAGGTTCCTTCTCCCTGAAGATCACCCGAGGCACCAAGACCAAGACGGCGACTGGCTTCCTGGCGGCCTCCGCCCCGCAGATCTCGATCCTCTTTGATGGGCTGGCTCTCCAGATCACTCTCGACTCCACTACCGGTCTCGTCAGCGGGTCGCTGGGCGGTGCGTCCCTCTCCGGCTGGCGCAATACCTGGAACCTCCTAACGCGCCCCGCCTCCAGCCGCGAGGGCTATTACAGCTTCTCCATGGATCTGGCGGATGCTGGCGATGACTGCGTGATTTCCATCCCCCAAGGACAAGGCTACGCTACCTTTACCGTCGCACCCAACGGCACCCTTAAGATTATTGGCAAGAGCGCTGATGGTCAGACCCTCTCCAGCTCCGGCTTCATGGGTCCCGATGGCCAGATCTGCCTCTACTCCGCTCTCTACAAAGGACTGGGCTCCCTCTTGGGGCAGTTGACTCTGGCGGAAGATCCCGCTGGCACCTTCACCGGGAACACCATCGCTGGCAGTCTGACCTGGATGAAGCCCACCAGCATGACGCGCACCTATGCGGCGGGCTTCGCCCCCATCAATCTAGTGGCCGAAGGTGCCTACCTGGCTGCCTCCTCCAAGAGCCTCATCCTGGGCATGCCTGAGGAGGGCACCGTGATGCTGCGCTTTACCGATGGTGGCCTGGCGGAGGCAGAGCTGGACCCCGATCTGGATCTGACCTGGACGCACGACAACAAGGTCCTGCTACCCGCAATCAATCCCGCGAAGGTGGCCCTGAGCATCAACGCCAAAACGGGTGCGGTGACTGGCAACTTCACCTTGGTAGAGCCCTCTCCTGCGCTGACACGTGCCAAGATGCCGTGCGTCGGCCAGATCGTCCGTTTGAACGGTGGCTCCATCCGCGCCGTCGGCCACTTCCTCCTGCCGCAGATCCCCACCACCGGACAGTCCATCAGGACCTCCCCCATCCTCTCCGGCGGCCTCTTGCTCCTCCAGTGACCCACCCGACTATGAGACACTCCCAACAGGTTCCCCGCCCCTTCGAGAGACGCGCCGGCACCGCCGTGGTGCTGGTGCTAGGCATCTTAGCGCTACTTCTGACCACCACTGTGGCCTTCCTCTCCGTCACGGGAGATGGGCTCAAAATGGCCAACCAAGAATCTGCGGAACTGCACTGCCACCTAGCCTCCAATACCGCAGTCCAAACCGCCATCGCCCAGCTAATGACGGCCACCAGCCAGACGTTCGAAGACGGCCTGCCAAAGCCCTGGACCAGCCAACCGGGAGGCATCCGCGTTCACACGATGGCAGGGGAACTGGATACGATGTACAAGCTCTACACAGCAGCGAGCCTTACCGCATCAACGGTAGAAGAAATCGCCGCAGACCTACCCCAAGATTGGGCAGATCATCCCGCCGTTTTTGTCGATCTGAATGAACCGCGACTCGGCACCAAGGGCCTGACCTTTCCCATCGTCGATCCCCGCGCCAAAACAGTGAACCCCGCCGAGTCTGTGGAGGGCTTTGACTACCAGGAGACACTCGGTGCAGTGGGGCCTGCGGCAGGCGCGGACAAGCAGAGACTGCCCATGCCGGTACGCTGGATTTACATGCTCAGGGATGGACGCCTTGGCACGCTCGACAAGGCAGGAAAACTGAGCATGGCAGACAGCGGCCCACTACCCACTACGCGTAATCCCATCGTCGCACGCTACGCCTACTGGGTGGATGACGAAACCGCCAAAATCAATGTGAACACCGCAGGAGAAGGTTCTTACTGGGATACCCCCCACGCTGATACGGACCAGGAACGCAAGCTGGCAGCCGCCCAGCCCATGCGCCTCGAATACAATCGCCAGCCGGGACACCCTGCGGGCGTTTGTCTCAGCAGTGTTCTGCTCCCCCATCACCGGCTCTATCCCGCAGGATTTTTGGTCGAAAACACGGACATGAAGCCGATGGCCATCACCGATGCCGCCGATCTCTGGCGCTTGGGGCGGTTGGCCGCGTCTGAGCTGGAAAGCGGCACCAGCTTCGGCGGCACACGCGAGAGCGACTGGCCCGAGCTTTGGATGCGGCGCTTCCCCGCTGTCCCCCGCGCAGTGCGCTACGCAGGGGCGGAGGATGTGATTTTTGATCACTATCAGTCGGGGGCGATCCCTGGCATCGTTCGATCTAGGCCGTCCAGTGATGGATCACACCTCACCCAGAGCAGCTTTTTCAATCGCCACCCTGAGGCCATCGCTCGGCTAGAACGTGCCGCCTTCTTCCTCACCAAAGACAGCAGCGCGCCAGAAACGACGCTCTTTGGCACCCCACGCATCGCCCTCTGGCCCGTGCACGCCCAGTCCGTGGCCAACGGCACCCGCTTAGATACCTCCGAGAACAGCCGGGACACGCCTTACAACCACAAAGTCATGGCCGTGGGCATGATCAAAGAACGCCCCTATTTTGTGCAGCGTTCAGAACCAGGAAACGGTGGCAATGACTTTGAGCTGCATGCAAAGGGCAGCAATAAGGCCCTCTTCCAATACCTACAGCGCCTCACCAGCCAGCGTATCCCCGGCTTTGCACGAACCGGCTTTAGCCATTTTGAAGATAAATATGGCGAAGACCGCGACGCCATCTTGCTGGAGATAATGGACTGCATCAGGTCCTCCAATTGTGCGGACGGAGAGCTGGCAGACGTCGCGCAGTTTTCCATCCTTTGCCCAGGGGTCGAACACAAGGGCTTCGGCCAAATCTCCCCCCTGCAAGAGCGCCTTCGGTCTAGCCTCCAGGGCACCAGCGATCACCCGATGGGATTTGGGCGAATACTCACCGCCAGCGAGGTCGCGCTCTTCATCACCTGTCGTGCCGAAGTCGGCCCCGATGGGCGCATCAAGGGCAGCCCGTCCCCACTCGGCCGGGAACAACTGCGCCGCGCTGGCGATCGGGAGCTAGACGTCGCGCTGCTGGTGGAGACCTTCCTCCCTGGGCAGAGCTGGGCGGACTACCGTCCCTACATCACTGCCGCCTTGTTTGGTGGTGCTCCTAGTGCCGCCCCGGTCGCACGTAGCGAATGGCCGCCACTCATGATCAACGACAAGCCTTTGCTACCCGCAACTGGTGGCACGGAGACAGCGTCAGGCGATCTTCCGCCGACGGGATGGTATGGTGGTGGTGGCAGCCTGGGGGTTCGTGCGTTTACCGATGGCGCACTGCTCTTCCGCCCCATCGTCATCCCCGCCAGTGAGGACGGCACCCCGCCACCACTGCAATTCACCGGAGCCGCCGCATCGAGCGCTGAACTCAAGCTGGCCGTCTTTGACGCGCCAGGAAGCACCGACAAATCGGACCTCCTCCAGGTCATCCCTCTTCACCTGCCAGACATACCGGCCACCGCAGGATTGAAGCTCCCGACCCTGCCCCAAGACCTCACCACCTACCCCATCGATGCGAGGCTCAAAAAATCCGTCAAGACCAATGGCCAGCTCATTTCCAGCAACGACATCGTGCAATCCCTGGTGCCTGTGCATGGCGACTACCGCCTCATCGCCGCACGTCGTTGGCAGGAGAGCAGGACGAGCAGCAACACCATCCCCATCTTCGCCCCACATCCCCTTTGGGGACAGACCCCACAGGCCCACAACCTCCGCGATGGGCAAACCGTCTCTGCTCGTAGCAGCGAAAAGACGGGGTACATTCCAGGGTTGGAGCTCGCCCCCGCCTCGACGCCGGATGCGCCCGTTCTCGCCAGCAGCGAAGATCACCCCCCCATCAGCCTTTGGACTGGACATGGGTGGGAGAGCCTTTCCATGGAGGCCGCCATTCAGCGCTTGCGCTTGGATCGCGGCACCCGCGGCCCCGCCCTACCAGAGATCACGGGCGATTTTGACAACGGGCTCGCCAATCTTCCCGATGGCCCCTACATCAACAGGCCAGATGATGGACACTGGGCAGCAGCCATCCGACAGGACGCCCTGCCATATTTTGACAACGTCTCCCAAATCGGTGCCAGAGTGCCCCCCGTCAGTCCCAGCACATTCAGTCCGCAGCGCCTGCTGCCATCGCCGGTCATGTTTGGCAGTCTCCCCACCGGAGTCCGGCAGCATGTGCCCTGGCAGACCCTCCTCTTCCGCCCCCAAGAAGCGCATTACGGAGCCAGAACGCCCCCGGATCACCTCCTCCTGGATCTTTTCTGGTCCCCCGTGCTAGAGCCAGAGCCCCTGAGCCACCATTTCCAGACCGATGGAAAGATCAACCTCAACCACCCGCTGCTGCCCTTTGCCCACATCACCCGGACCACGGCGCTCCACGCGGCAATGAAGGCCGAGTGCCTGACCGCTATCCCAGACACTGCCTCCCGATCCTACAAAACCAGCCAAGCCCCCAAGGATTCCTACCGCCACCACATCGATGCTACAGCCACTCTGGACCTCTGGAAGCGAAATGTCTTTGATGAAAAACAAGTCTTCCTGACCGCAAGCCAGATCTGCGGGCAATACCTCGTGCCAGAGACCATGGCCGGAGACTCCGCCGGCGTCACCAATGCCCAAATGGCAGCCTACTGGGCCAAACACCGCCTTACTGGCGATAACTCCAAAGAGCGCCCGTACGCCCACCTTTACTCCCGCCTCACCACCCGCTCCAACACCTACCGCATCCACTTCATCGCACAGGTCATCGGTAAATCACGGAGCACCGCCCCAGACACCTTCGTTCCGGGAAAAGACCAAATCACGGCATCCAACCAAGGTAGCGTCGTCGCCAGCCGCACTCTTGACCTCGAAGACGAGGACATCCCAGACTACGTCAGTGACCCTGATAGCCAAAAAAAGCCTCTCGATGGTTTTTATCGCTGGCACCGGGAGGCCGCAATTCCACGCTAGTAAGCACGACCCACCTTCATCCCCCGAGCCTCAGCTCCACGCCGTGCGCAGCAACCGCAGGAAGTTCCCGTGCATGATGTTTTCGATATCGGCAGGGGCATAACCGCGCCGCGCCAACATGTCTGGGATGCGCGACAGATCTGCAATCGTGTCCAGATCCTCCGGCGTCTGCTCCGTGCCGTAGCCACCATCCAAATCCGTTCCAATGCCGGAGTGAAGGCTATTGCCCGCCAGCTGGCAGACGTGGTCGATGTGATCCACGATGACCTCCAGTTTGAGTCCCGATTCTTGCGGCGTGGTTTTGCCCCGAATCCAGCCGGGGATCATCATCCACGCATCCAGCGCCGCCCCGATGACACCACCCCGCTTGATGATTTCTGAGATTTGATCGTCTGCAAACTGCCGTGGATCCGGCACCAAGGCGCGGCAATTGGAGTGGCTCGCCCAGACTGGCCCATTAAAAATATCCAGCGCCTGCCAAAAGCACCCGTCGGAGAGATGCGTCACATCCAAGATCATGCCCAGGCGATCCATTTCCTCGATCAGTTCCCGTCCGCCCTGCGGCAGCCCGCCGACCTGGTCATGGCCCAAGGCGTAGCGGCACACACCATAGTGAGCTGGTCCCATGGCGCGCAGTCCCTGTTCCCAGTGTTTTTCAAGATGGCCCACGGTCCGGATGGAGTCCGCGCCTTCCAGGCTCAGCACATAACAGATGGGCTTATCGTCATCCGGTTGGCCATCGCTCCACAACGCCACAGCCGCATCCAGGGAGGCCAAATCCGTGATCTGGCGCATCTGCCCTTCGTCCTCCATCGCCTTATACCAGGCCAGTTGCCCCTGCGTCTGCGCCCATGCCTGCTGGGGGGACATCCAGTTCGCAATCGGGCGCGGGCCCGTCATGCAGCCTGCGAGCTGCGTCGCCACGCAAAGTCCCACCTTCCCTTTTCGCATGTCAGGAAATGCCGTGGTCCCGGCAGCGCGGCCTTTGAGATCATTCATGCCCTTTTCCCGCAGTCGGATCTCCGACATGGGCAGGCGTAGATCGCGGTTGTATTCCAGGGCATTGAGACTGAGATCGAGGTGGGCGTCAAAAACGAGCATGGGAGGAAGTTTGAAGGATGAGCTATTAAAACGCCAGACAAGGTTGACTTTCATGCTACGATTCACACGCCATGAATTCTGGAGACAACGGACCAATCCAACCCGCTACGGAAACTACCCTCTGGTCAGGAACCACCTCTCAGTGGGTGCACTTCCTCTTTTACCTCATCGCCATTGCCGTCGGCGTCGGCTGCATCTTCGCTGCCGTCTATACTGACCGACCGCTCATCGCCGCCCTTGCAGCCCTGCCCGTCATCGCCATCGTCATCCGCTGGATCGCCACGCGCTGCCTCAAATTCGAGATCACCAGCCAGCGCCTCCGCCGTTACAGCGGGATTTTAAACCGCCGGATCGATGAGCTAGAACTCTACCGCGTGCAAGACACCTCCCTGGAGCAGCCCCTCCTGCTCCGCCTCGTCGGGCTCGGCAACGTGACCATCATGTCCTCAGACGCCAGCAGCCCCGTCGTCCACATGAGTGCCGTCAAGGGTGCCTTCGACGTCCGCGAAAAACTCCGCCACGCCGTCGAGGCCGAGCGCGACCGCAAACGCGTCCGCGCACTGGAGATGGATCCTGCGGGCGGTGAAAATTTGCGTTGAAGGTTCTACAGCGGCAAAGACGCGGCAAGTGGGCTGATCCCCGGCATCTGCTGTCGGCAATACAGCAGCATCGCCCACTGGATGCGTCACTTCACCCTTGAACATCCGGTCCCATTTTGGCGACCAGTGGGGTAAATCTCGAATCGCGCCCCCTCTGCGGAGCTCACAAAACATGGCTCCGGCGTGGATTGAAACCGCCCGGGTAGCGGATCAATAGAGGGCAACTCAAAGCCTAATTATTACGGAAAAGATCGTTTCTTGCAAGCTCCGCATCATGTCTATTATCAATTTCGCGATTCATAATTGAAGTCCTAGGGTGTTTTTTGATTATAAAAATGACATTTACCACGCATTTGAGACTATTTTAGCTATTGTAGTGTGAATAGTATGGTTTTGTTTATTGTTGTTGTGGTTTCTTCAAAATCCTCTCAACACTTTTCGCGAAAGTGTGTCTCAACGTGAGCTTGGTAATGTTGCCAAGAACCAAAATCCGATACCCACTATGAACCCCGTCATCAGATCCTGCTATTCTGCCTTGTTTGCACTCACTCTAGCCGCCCCAGCCACTGGGATAGCAAAGGAGTGCTTTTTTATTGATAATCCTGTCATCACCAGTTCTCCCGGCAATCCTCTGGTCGGTGGCGGCTTCGGACTCTTCGAAGGAAAATTCTCCGATGTGGTCTGGTCTGGATCCGGCCTTGGATCTCTGAGCGGAACCTTTTCATTCCAAGTAGGCTGGAATGACGTGGACCCGTCTGGCTCTTTTGGAATTCCGTGGTCTGTCGATCCCACGCTCAACGCCGTTGTTTTCGACACCGCTCCTGGGGACTCCCTCCTCTTTGGGAATCAGACCCTATCTTTGAGCGGTCTTCCGGATGGTTATGAACTGTGCGAGACCAAATTCCTGAGCTGCATCATCACAGAAGACCCCCTCACCAAGGAGTTGGCAGAATACGCGGCCAAGGGTTACAGCCTGTTCTACGGGTACGAAAAGGAAAAGAGTTACTACACCTTCGATTTCTCAACATCAGGCGATGGACGGAGCTACGTGAACCTTGACCCCACCATTAAGACGACTGAGGGGCTGTCCTTTTACTATTCCGCTGGCGATGGGGATACCATGACCGAGGCCTCCTCTGGACTGCAATTTGACACTGCGGTCAAGATTGGCGGCTGCCTTTGCCCAGTGCCCGAGCCCTCTGGAGCTTTCAGTATTCTCGCCGCAGGAATGGCCTTCACTCTTCGTCGTCGGCGTCCGAATTCCTGCCTTCGGTAGCCACACGCCGCCAGTTTGCGAAGCGGTAAACTCAGATGGCCAGTCCCCGCCGTGGGACTGGCCATTTTTTGTGGTTGGGACAGATGAACCAAGGCTACGGCCATCCAGCAGCGAATCGAAATCGGCGTGCTGTGTCGTCAGCAATGTGTGTTCTCCGCAGCCCGTACGCAAAGAGGTAGCATAACCAATTCATTTTGCCGAATTTGTTGGATTGCACGTAGCAATTCAGCTCTGGGTCCCCTTGTAAGTGGATCCGCCTCCTAACGCAGGACAGTCGGTGCAGTGGCGAAAGTGGCTGCCACGGCCATCGCAACCCACGATTTGGGCGGCAAGAGGTGGTGCGTACAGCACCGAAACCAACGTCCTGCCGTGGATCGAAGCCCACCTCAATTTTCAGCTATTATTGTTTTTCCAGTGAACGCTATTCATTGTTTCGCCGTCTATAGCAGTCCAGCGGTATTAGGCAGACTAGGTTTTCAATGATTAGTGTGCATCATTTGCCCATCTTTGCAGCCAATAATGCGCTTTTATCTGTAATTTCCATATTTTTGTTGACATATCACAGTACTTGATGAACCTTTGTTAACCATCAACTCCATATTTTCCATGTTTTCCCCGAAAGCTCGTCCAACAACAGCTAAGGAGCACTGCCATTCTTCGCCCCGCACAATTGGGGAATTGATTGGGAAGGTGAACTCCCTCCTGCGGCAAACAATCAAAATTCCCACCATTTTCATGAAAACAACACCAAACACTCTGACCCGACCTCCAGTCGCTACGAGCCACCGGATGGTCCAGGCGGAAGAAGTGGCTATTTTGCCAAAGTCCCCCACGAGGGCACTTCGGAACGAGCCGCGTTCAGCGAGAGAGGTGACCGAATACACCACCGCATTGAACCGCTCGGTGATGCACCGCCCGATCCTTGCAATGGTATCATTATGGTTGGCTGCCTTTGGGGCACTGATGGTTGTCCCCACAGCCAAGGCTTACCTGGGCGACTTCGAGCCCGCGTCTGGCTATGTCCCATTCATGGGTCCATTGATCCCAAGTCTGAATTTGGGAACCGATTGGCAAGATGGCACCGGAAACGTTCCCGCTGCCTTGGGATATCTCGGCATACCGCCCACGACCTATGGCAGGGCACCAGTTGATGTGACTCGCTACAATGCCGGTCAGGCCGGTGCTCGTGCTGACATTCTGGATGACTCCGGACTCTGGAGCGCGGCACCGGGCTCGGGGGGGCGCCCCCAGTTCGATGCGTCGAACGGAGTGAACCAGTTCCAATTCATCTCCACCCACGATGCGGGCACTCGTCCCCCTGGAGATCAGAACGCCTTGGTCGTCCGAACATTCGCATCCACGAATCTGCTGGACTACCGCTATACAATGGACGCCCTCGATTTGGGGGGAATCGCGCCGGGCAGTCTTACCGGGGCAACCTATAGCATCCAGTTTGTCTTTTGCCCTCAAAGTGGCCCCGCAGGGAACATCTCCCTGCTTGGTTTTGCAGATGATGCCTTGAACACCGCTTTACAGATAGGGACCACGGGCACAGGAGGTTTTCAATACCGACCAGGATCCTCAGCAGCGCTCACAACAACAGCGACCCAAATTGGTTTCAACGGATGGAGCGAGGTCACGATCACGATCAACACCGCAGCCAACACCGCCGGCATCACGGTGTCCCCCTGGAACGATACGACCTCATCACTGGGTGCGCCCATCAGCATTGTGTCTGGGATGGCGATCCCCGATCTTGCTCGCATCAGCAAGCTGAACTTCATTCAGCAACCTGGCATTGAGAAATACTTCTATGATGGCTTTGCAATGTCGGCTACAGGAGGCGTGAGTTGCGCCATCACAGGCCTCTCAGTTAATCCAGGTCCTTGCAATAACAACGGCACGCCACTCAACACCGCCGATGACTACTACACGACGGATGTGACGGTGACCTATGCCAATCCGCCCGCCTCCGGTAGCCTTACGCTGACTGGCCCGGCCCTCCACTCATCCAACTCAGTCTCCAGCGTCCCGGTGGGATCGCTAGGATCAAGCACCAGCCACACCTTTGTCGGCGTGCGGCTCAAGGCCAACGGCACCGCCCTCAATCTCACCGCCCGTTTTCAATAAAACTCCACAGTGAAGCATAACGATATGAATTACCTTAACAAAACTGGGATGCGGAGTGCCATGTCGGCCCTCATGTCGAGTGGCAGCCCACAGGAGCGTGCAAGTCTGTGTTCATGCGATACAACACCGTCGATAATTCGAACCTCCAAAGTGTCTCGGGGCAACGCATACAGAGTGCTGGCCGCCTTCATCGCTCTGCTGGCACTTGGGTTAGCGGACCTCAAGGCACAAGCTCCTCAGAACTACTATTTCACGAACTGGACGTCAGCTTCTCAAACCCTTGGGTCAGGAGTCGCCGCAGGAACATTGAATGTCGCCGGCAATCCTGTTTCCGTGTCGGTTGGGGGTTGTACCACGGGAACAGTCACAGACGGGACCTATCCAGACTACATCGCGACGGGTCCCACGATATTCCCAAGTGCCGTCAATGGTAACCTTGGAGACACTTTGGGGTCAGATCAACGCGGGGCAGGCTTTGTGATCACCTTTAGCCAGCCAGTGGCAGATCCAGTCATCTATTTCATCGGTCGACAGAGCCCGCTGAGTGTCAAGGGGGATGGAGCTGATGTCTATCTGGACGTACTTTCCGGTCCAATTGGAGCTTGGGATTCGACAGCGGGTAGCTACACCGAGGGCTCCGGGCTGATAGTCGGCTATCATCTGTGGACAGACACGAATTCGACGCCGCTCAAACCTGACGCGATGATTGGTGGTATTGTGGTTCCGGGCGTGTATACAACCTTGGAAATCTCCAATGCGCCTGAGGAAGACTTCTGGTTTCTGCAAATTGGCAATCTCACAACGGCACCTCTTCCGTGCCCGACCGTCAATGTTACTCCGAATCCACTGTCGAGCGGCACGGTCGGCATCGCGTACACAGGCAGCCCAGCCGCCAGCGGTGGTACAGCTCCTTACGTTTGGACAGCGACAGGTCTGCCGAGTGGCCTGAGTATCAACGGCACGACCGGGGCTGTCACTGGCACTCCGACAGCGACCGGTAACGCGACGATCACCGCTACGGATGGCAATGGCTGCACCGGCACAACGACCCTGGTGATCAATCCATTCTCCTGCCCGATCATCACTGTGGAGCCCAATCCTCTGAATGCGGGCACCGTGGGCTCTCCTTACAACGATAGGCCTAAGGCCGGTGGCGCAGGCGACGGAGTTACCTACACATGGAGTGCCACCGGGCTGCCTGCTGGGCTGGCCCTGAATAGCAGCACGGGAGAAATCACCGGAACCCCGACGGTAGCTGGCAATGCCACCATCACCGCGACCTACACGGGACCCGGGGGCGAACTCTGCACCGGCTCCACGACGCTTACAGTCAACGGCCCGGGGTGCCCCACAATCACGGTCACACCGAATCCGCTGAGCGGCGGCACGGTGGGCACAGCTTACAATGCCAGCCCCTCTGCCAGTGGCGGCACCGCGCCCTACATCTGGACAGCGACCGGTCTGCCAAGCGGTCTCTCGATCAACCCCTCCACCGGTGCCATCAGCGGTAATCCGACTGCCGCTGGCACCGCGACGATCACCGCCACGGATGCCAACGGCTGCACCGGTACGACAACTCTGACGGTCAATCCTTTAGCCGCCCCTTGCGAGATCACCGTCCTCCTCCCAGCCGTGAGTCCTTGTTCGACCTGCCCCAGCCTGACGGTGAGCCCTGCTGTGCTGCCCAACGGGACAGCAGGGACCGCATACAGCCAGAACCTGAGTGCCAGCGGCGGGGTCAGTCCCTACACCTTTGCCGTAACCAGCGGTACGCTCCCCGCCGGTCTGAGCTTGTCCAACGCGGGGCTCATCAGCGGCACGCCGACCAGTACCAGTGCGGCAAACTTCACGATTACAGTGACTGACGCCAGTGGGTGTACTGTAGCCAACTCGTTCACCATCACCCCAGCCTGCCCGGTAGTCACCGTCACTCCGAATCCGCTCTCCAGCGGCACCGTCGGCACCGCCTACACCGGAAGTCCCAGCGCCAGTGGCGGCATCACCCCTTATTCCTGGACAGCCTCTAGCCTGCCGGCGGGGCTTTCCATCAACCCCAGCACGGGGGCTATTACTGGCACACCGACTGCCAGCGGCAACGCCACCATCACCGCTGCCGATGCGAATGGCTGCACAGGCACCACAAGCCTGACGATCAATCCATTCTCCTGCCCGATCATCACCGTCACCCCCAACCCCCTGGCCAATGGCACAGTCGGCACCGCCTACAGCGCCAGCCCCACGGCCAGCGGTGCACCTGGAGGTTCCAGCTATGCCTGGACAGCGACGGGGCTGCCCGCAGGCCTGAGCCTGAACGCGACGACCGGAGTCATCAGCGGAACCCCCACTGCGACCGGCAATGCCACGATCACGGCGACCTTTAGTGGCCCTGGAGGCGAGCAATGCCAGGGCAGCACGACTCTAGGGATCGGATGTCCGAGCCTGACGGTCAGCCCAGCCAGCCTCCCCAACGGCGCGGCGGGTACACCGTACAGCCAGACGCTCTCTGCTTCGGGAGGCACCTCTCCTTACACTTTCGCCGTCACCACAGGTGCCCTCCCGGCAGGTCTGGCGATCAACACCGCATCGGGGCTGATTAGTGGTACCCCCACCAGCACCAGCGCAGCAAGCTTCACCATCACTACCACCGATGCCAGTGGTTGCATCGGCACTCGTAGCTTCACGGTGACTCCGGTCTGCCCCACGATCAACATCACGCCAAACCCGCTGTCCAGCGGCACCGTCGGCACGGCATACACCGGAAGCCCCAGCGCCAGCGGTGGCACAGCCCCATATACTTGGACGGCCTCTAGCCTTCCAGCAGGACTTTCCATCAATGCCTCCTCCGGCGCGATCACAGGCACGCCCACTGCGGCAGGCAGCGCGACGATCACCGCCACCGACTCCAACAACTGCACCGGCACCACGACGTTGACCGTTAGCGGCACCCCACTATTGGCCTGCGGCATGGCAGTTGGGACTTGTAGCGCAGATCCAGACTACAGCGCCGGCGGGCTTGCAAATAACAATTTCTCTGCATCAAGCTATGTGGTCGGAATCATGGATATCCGGCAACCACCGGCCCCATCGCCAAACACAAACTGGGTGCCACCCATGATTCATCATCCCGAGTGGATCTATGGCACCCTCAATGGGACAACTGGGATGACGGACAAACTTGGGGGCGTGTTCGGTATCGCCATTGACAGCTCCAAACACATCTACCTCACATCGTTCAAACCTTATAGCCCGAACGGTACGGGCGTCACCGCCGCAGCCCCTGGGTTTGGTGGTCCAGGTGCCATCTACAAACTCGATGCATCATCTGGTGCCGTGTCCGTTTTCGCGACACTACCGCAGAGTTCACTTCCGGCGGCACCGATGCTCGGAAACATCGCCTACGACGCTGATAACAACCAATTCTTCGTCTCCAATTTTGAAGACGGGAAGATCTATCGGCTTAGCAGCTCCGGCGCAGTAGGATCATCCTTTGATCCAGGTTCTCCCGATGATTCAAACGCTGGTATCGTTGCGGTCGGTGAACGCGTCTGGGGACTAGGCTACTACCAAGGCAGGGTTTACTACGCCATGTGGAAGACAGGCCTGACCAATGAAATCCGTTCGGTAGCAGTCGATTCAGGCGGGATCTTCAGCGGTGATCAAACGGAGTTCAGCCTTCCGATGAGCTCCAACACGAGTGCGCGTCACAGTCCGATTGCAGACATAGAGTTCGCCAGCAATGGCGCGATGCTGCTGGTAGAGCGCACCATGAACGGCACGAGCTTCCAAAGTGAGGCTCACTACTCCAAGTCGTACGAGTATGTTTACAATTTGGGCTCCTGGAACCAAAGCCATGTGTACTTTGTGGGTGACTACGCAGGACTCAACACCGGACTGCGCACCCATGCGGCAGGGGGCGGCGACTATGGCTACACTTCCGTTGACCCTCTTACCGATCTTGCCACAGGCGAAGATGAGCGCGTCTGGATCAGCGGCGACACTCTCAAATACGCCAGTGGAAACTACATCTTCGGGTTCCAGGGCATCCCGCGTGATCCATCCAACAGCCAGACGAACCCCACGGCATCAGCAAACCTCATTGATGCCAACGGCGACACCTCGATAGTGGACAAGTATAGCATTGGCGACATCGACGTGTGCAAGCCATGCCTCACCGCTCTTTCTTGTAGTATCACAGGAATTGTCGTGACAGCGGGATCCTGCAATGACAACGGCACACCCGCAGTTGACTCGGATGATTATTACACTGCGAGCGTCACTGTGACATTCAGTAACGCACCAGCCACTGGCACACTGGATTTGTCTGGATCGGCATTGCACCCCGCCAACACCATGTCGTCTGTTGCAGTCGGCAGTCTGGGCAGCGGCACCTCCCACACGTTCGCCGGGGTGAAGCTCAAGGCAAACAATGTTGCCAATTCACTATCTGCTACCTTCAGTGCGGAACCCGCCTGCACGTACTCCGTTGCACCCACGGCAATTCCACCGTGTTCGGTTTGCCCGACCCTCACTCTCACACCGATTTCCCTTCCCAATGGAACCGTCGGCGCTACCTACAACGAGACTCTCGCGGCCTCGGGCGCCGGCACTCCTCCTTATACCTTCACCGTCACCACGGGTGCCCTCCCGGCAGGTCTGGCGATCAACGAAACATCGGGGCTCATTAGCGGTACCCCCACGAGCACCAGTGCAGCAAGCTTCACCATCACCGCCACCGATACCAATGATTGCACTGGCACTCGCAGCTTCACGGTGACTCCGGCCTGCCCGGTCATCACGGTGACGCCGAATCCGCTCTCCAGCGGCACGGTAGGCACGGCCTACACGGGTAGCCCCGCTGTCAGCGGTGGTACAGCGCCTTACTCATGGACGGCCACGAGTCTGCCAAGCGGCCTGAGCATCAACCCCACCACGGGTGCCATCACGGGCAATCCGACCGCCACCGGCACGGCTACTATCACCGCTACGGATGCCAACGGCTGCACCGGCACCACCAGCCTCACGATCAATCCGTTCGCCTGCCCGATCATCACTGTCACCCCCAACCCCCTGGCCAATGGCACAGTCGGCACCGCCTACAGCGCCAGCCCCACGGCCAGCGGTGCACCTGGAGGCTCCAGCTATGCCTGGACAGCGACGGGGCTGCCCGCAGGCCTGATCCTGAACGCAACGACTGGAGTCATTAGCGGAACCCCCATTGCGACCGGCAATGCCACGATCACGGCGACCTTTAGTGGCCCTGGAGGCGAGCAATGCCAGGGCAGCACTACCCTTGCAGTCACTGCGGCACCATGTCCGACCATAACAGTGACCCCAGCAGTTCTCCCCAACGGGACAGTCGGCACTGCCTACAACCAGAGTCTCGTCCCAACCGGCGGTACCACGCCTTACACCTTTGCGGTGACTCTGGGCAGCCTGCCAGCGGGCCTCAGCCTCAACGGTGGAACCGGAGCGATCACCGGCATCCCCACGAGCACAAGTGCAGCAAGCTTCACGATCACCGCCACCGATGCCAATGATTGCACAGGCACTCGCAGCTTCACGGTGACTCCGGCCTGCCCGGTCATCACGGTGACGCCGAATCCGCTGTCCAGCGGCACCGTCGGCACCGCCTACACCGGAAGTCCCAGCGCCGGAGGTGGCACAGCACCCTACACCTGGACGGCGACCAGTCTTCCTGCTGGACTGAGCATCAGCCCCTCCACCGGTGCCATCACCGGCAATCCGACCGCCACCGGCACGGCTACTATCACCGCTACGGATACCAACGGCTGCACCGGCACCACCAGCCTCACGATCAATCCGTTCGCCTGCCCTACGATCACCGTCACTCCAGCGATTCTGCCGGAGGCATCCGTCGGTCAGCCCTACAGCGAAACACCCACCGCGAGCGGCGCAGGAGGCGGTGCTAGCTATGGCTGGAGCGCCACCAGTCTGCCAGCGGGTCTTTCGATCAACCCTACCACTGGTCTCATCAGCGGCACCCCCACTGCTGAAGGAACAGCCACCATCACCGCTACCTACACCGGACCTGGTGGTGAGCTCTGCACTGGCACTGCCACCCTGAGCATCGTGAACAACTGCTGCCCACAGCTCATCTTCGCCGTTCCCTAGCCCCAGGTCCAGAACCCCGTCCTCCTATCTTCCAGCATTCCCCCCTGCATCAACGCCATGAACTCGTATCGTCACCCCCAATTGTCGCGCCCAGTGCCGGCCGACAGCCCTTCCACCCCCAAAACACTGCGGTCTCGTCATCGCATGGGGAGCATGGGCGCGCTACTGCGGCAAGGCCTCGTCACTCTTTTTGCCACGCTCGGTCTTCAGCAGATCCAGGCGCAGGCTCCTGTCATCGTCCCCCCACAAAACAATACGTCCAGCGCCAACCCGTACTTGGTGACTCCGTGCTACGTCACGGGCGATCCTCTCGCCGCTGGTAATAATGTATCGGGAGAGCACGTCCTCGTCGTGGCACCCTATACCGCCACAGGGAAAGCACACGATGGAAGCGGCACGGCGCTCTACCGCTTTGCCAACGCAAATCAGATGGGTGCGGTCTGGGGCGTAACGTCCGATGAGCCAACCAACAAGATCTACAGCTCAGCCGTCCTGAAACGTCACGTGGCCCTCGGACCCAATGGCTTGGGGGCGATTTATGTGAGCAGCCTCAACACTGGCAACGCCACCACGACCCCCATGACGACATCAAAATTCGTCGATCTGGTGGCAGACCTCGGCATTGATGTTGGGCAAGGACAGGTGAGTGGCATGAACTTGGCCAACGGTGCGACGAGCAATGTTGCACGCGGATTGCCGCTTGATAAAACCGTGGACAGCGCTGACACGGCCATTTTCCCATGGGTCGGAAAGATCGGGCTGGGTGACCTCGACATGGACGAGACCCACCAGAATCTCTTCGTCGTGAACCTCTGGCTGAAGAAGATTCACAAAATCCGCATTTCCGACGCGTCACTAGTCGCCACCTACGACATTCCGACTGGCGATGGTGCCGCTGGCACGACCATGCGTCCATGGGGTCTTGAAACAGCCGGGGGCAAGCTGTATGCAGGCGTGGTTTACACCGAAGAAAACCCTGCCTCCGGCACGGGGACGGCGGCGACCATGGAAGGCGTGATCTACCAACTGGATCTGACCACGGGCACGTGGGCCAGTTCCCCCGTCTTGTCATTCCCCCTCGACTATCCCAAAGGAGCGACCTATTTCGCTGGCAGCCCGCAATGGTTCCCGTGGTTGGATGACTTCAGCCGATGGTCCGCCCATGGAGGCGACCTTGGCACGCCCTTCGACACAGCGGCCCACCCCCAACCTCTCATTTCAGATCTAGTCATGGACACCACGGGCGCTCTCCACATCGCCATGATGGACCGCGCAGGGCATCAGGTCGGACACCGCAATCAGAGCCCGATAAATGCCAGTGACTTGGTCACCGGAATGTCCGGCGGCGACATCTTGCGGACATGGAACAATGCCGGCACCATTGAGTTGGAAAGCGGCGGTGTGGCTGGCACCTTCACCAGTTCAGGCACGGGTACGGGTGCAACGGGTCCCGGAGGAACTTCAGCCCCCCAGGGTCCTGGAGGCGGGGAGTTTTACTGGACCGACTACGTGGGAAGCGGCGGGCGCTTTTTCCATTCCGAAACATCCTTCGGCGGTATCAGCATGATCCGTGATTCAGGTGAAATCGTGGTTTCAATCATGGACCCGATTGATCTCGATGCAGGAGGTTGGAGCGTCCTTTCGACGGCGAATGGAGCACAGGTTCGCGACTACCAACTCTATGCTGATCCGTCCGTGACTGCCTACATTGGTGGCAAAGCGAACGGCATCGGCGATCTCGATGTGGTAGCCCCCCCTCTCGTGATCCCCTGCCCCACGATCACCGTCACGCCGGACCCGCTATCCAGCGGCACCGTCGGCACGGCTTACACAGGAAGCCCCGCCGCCAGCGGTGGTACAGCCCCCTATACATGGACAGCCTCCGGCCTGCCTGCGGGTCTTTCCATCAATGCCTCCACAGGGGCGATCACGGGTAACCCTTCCGCCACCGGCACGGCTACCATCACCGCCACGGATGCCAATGGCTGCCCCGGGAGCGCAAGCCTGACAATCAATCCATTCGCCTGCCCAACCATCGATGTCACGCCCAACCCATTGCCCGCAGGCATGGTAGGCACAGCCTACAATCAAACCCCCACCGCCAGCGGCGCGGGTGGCGGCGCAAGCTATACCTGGACGGCGACGGGACTTCCTGCGGGCCTAGCACTGAACGCCAGCACCGGTGAAATCACTGGGACACCGACAGCCGATGGCAACGCCACGATCACGGCAACCTATGCGGGACCTGGTGGTGTGAATTGTTTCGGAAGCACCACGCTCGAAATCGCTGCATGCCCTCTGTTCCCACCTCAAAACGAAACCACGACGATTGACTGTGGTGTCCTAGTCTCCAAGCAATTAGCCGTCAGCGGCGGCGCGGCCCCATATACGTGGAGTCTGACCAGCGGTACTTTGCCGGCAGGTATCACCCTGAGCACCAGCGGCCTCCTCAGCGGCACCACCACAGACACGAGCCCAGCCATCGTCTCCATCACCGCCATTGACTCCAACGGCTGCCCAGGCGTGCTGAACCTCACCATCAACATCAACCCCTGTGCCGTAAAATTGGGTGACTTTGTCTGGAAGGACTTGGACCGCGACGGCATCCAGGACATCAACGAACCCGGCATCGTCGGCGTCACCGTAACGCTCTACAATTCGACGGGAACAGCCATCGGCACCACGACCACTAACGGCGTCGGCTTTTATGAATTCACTGGCCTGACGCCAGGGAACTACACCGTCGGCGTCCCACCCATTCTCCCAGATGGCTGCAAGCTGACAATCATCAACACACCGTCCGACGACTGCACAGACAGTGATGGGAATCCAACGACTGGCAAAACCGATACGATTGTCCTCGTTGGCGGCGTGGACAATCCTTGTGTGGACTTTGGCTACATCAATGAGAAGGCCGCCCTGGGCGACTATGTCTGGAAGGACCTAAACCGCGATGGAATCCAGGACCCCAATGAGCCCGGCATCGTCGGAGTCGTGGTGACCCTCTGCGACAGCACCAATAACCCCATCGGCACCACGACCACAAACGGCATCGGTTATTACAGCTTCTGGGGTCTGGAGCCCGGCAGCTATTACGTCAAAGTAGCACCTGTTCTCCCAGATGGGTGCAAGCTGACCAGTATCGATAACCCCCTCGACGACTGCAAGGATAGTGATGCAAACACCACCACTGGCAGCACTGCGCTCATCGTTCTGGCAGCGGGAGAAAACAACCCCTGCATCGACTTTGGGTACGTGAATGAAAAGGCATCCCTGGGCGACTACGTCTGGAAAGACCTTGATCGGGACAACAAGCAGGACGCCAATGAACCGGGTATCGAAGGTGTGACAGTCACGCTTTACAACAGCGGCGGCACCCCGATCGGCACCACGACCACCAATGGCGTGGGCTGGTATCAGTTCACCAATCTCGACGTCGGAACCTACAGCGTCGGATTCCCGACTGCATTGGCAGACGGCTGCGCCCTCGTCGCGGCCAACGAAGGACTCGACGACACCATCGATAGCGATCCAAACGCGACCACGGGACGCACCGTCGCCGTCGTTTTGACCGCCGGAGAGCACAATCCGACCATCGACGCGGGCTACAACTCGCCGAAGGCCTCCCTGGGTGACTACGTCTGGAAGGACCTCGACCGTGATGGCCGCCAAGACGCGGGTGAACCCGGCATCGAAGGCGTGACCGTCACGCTCTACAACAGCGGCGGAGTCGCCATCGGCACGACCACCACGAACAGCTACGGCTTCTACAGTTTCACCAACCTTGATCCAGACGAATACAGCGTCGGCTTCCCGACGACCGTCGGTGCCGGATGCGTGCTCACCAACGCCGATCAAGGGACTGACACGGGTGATAGCGATGCCAATGTCACTACGGGAAGGACCATTTTGACCACGCTAGTTGCAGGTGAAAATGACCCAACCTGGGACGCTGGCTACCTCAGCCCGCTGGCCTCCTTGGGCGACTACGTCTGGAAAGACCTAGACAAAAATGGCACGCAGGACGCTGGCGAACCCGGCATCCAAGGCGTAACAGTGAACCTCCTCAACAGCAGCGGCACACCAATCGGCACGACTGTGACGAATGCCACTGGTTACTACTCCTTCACCGACCTCCAGCCCGGCACCTATGCCGTCGGATTCCCACTTTCACTCAACCCATCATGTGTGCTGACGACCGCAGATGTGGGCTCCGAATCCGCCGATAGTGATGCCAGCACGACAACCGGACGTACGGTGAACGTGACCTTGGCCGCCAATGAGCACAATCCTAACCTGGACGCTGGCTACTACTCACCAAAGGCCAGCCTGGGCAACTTTGTCTGGAAGGACCTGAACCGCAACGGGCTGCAGGATGCCAACGAACCTGGGATCGAAAACGTCGTCGTGACACTGCACAACAGCGCTGGGACGGCGATCGGCACCACCACAACCAATGCCACCGGCTATTACAGCTTCTGGGACCTGGATCCAAGCGACTACTATGTCTCCGTGCCCACCGTGCTTCCAGATGGCTGCATCATCGGCACACAGGACGACCCTACCGATGACTGCCTCGATAGCGATGCCAACCCGAGCACAGGTGCCACAGCACTAACGACCCTCTCCGCAGGGGAAAACGAAATCTGCCTGGACATTGCCTACATCAATCCAAAAGCCAGCCTCGGCGACTACGTCTGGAAGGACCTGAACCGCAATCACCTCCAAGACAGCAGTGAACCTGGCGTCCAAGGCGTGACGGTTACCCTCTTCGACGCAGCGGGGGATGCCATCGGTACCACCACCACTGATGGCACTGGCTGGTACCAGTTTGTGAATCTCGATCCCGGCACCTACAGCGTCGGTTTCCCCACCGTGCTCCACGACGGCTGCGTACTCGTCGCCGCGAACGAGGGTATCGATGACGCCAAAGATAGCGATCCGAATGCATCCACAGGCAGAACCGCCACCGTCATTCTGACTGAGGGAGAACACAATCCCACCATCGACGCTGGTTACGACTCGCCCAAGGCCAGCCTCGGCGACTACGTTTGGAAGGACCTTGATCGGGATGGCCGCCAGGATGCGGGCGAACCGGGCCTAGCGGACGTGACCGTGACCCTTTACAACGACGTTGGCATTGCCATCGGCACCACCACCACGAATGGGGTGGGCTACTACAGCTTTATCGATCTTGACCCCGGCACCTATGGCGTCGGCTTCCCCACCAGCCTGGGACAGGGCTGCGTGCTGACCACCGCCAACGTCGGTGCCGATAGCGGCGACAGCGATGCCGACACCACCACGGGCCGCACCGTCACCACCTCTCTAGAGCCCGGTGAAAATGATCCCACATGGGATGCGGGCTACGTCACCGATCTGGCCAGCCTGGGCGACTACGTCTGGAAGGACCTGAACAAAGACGGCGTGCAGGATTCCAACGAGCCTGGCATCGCTGGCGTCACCATCACACTCCTCAATAGCAGCGGCGTCGCCATCGGCACCGACACGACCGATGGCACGGGCTATTACCTCTTTGCGGATCTTCAGCCCGGCACCTACGCCGTGCGGTTCCCTACCGCTCTGAATGACGGCTGTGAACTGACCCAGTCCGGTCAGGGCAGCGCCGCCACTGGTAGCGACGCGAATCCGGCCAACGGTAACACGGTGAACGTGGTGCTGGCATCCAACGAGCATAATCCAGACATCGACGCAGGATATATCTCACCAAAAGCAAGCCTGGGCGACTACGTCTGGAAGGACCACAACGAAAACTCCGTGCAGGACAGCAATGAACCCGGCATCGGCGGTGTCATCGTCACCTTGCTAGATGATGTGGGCAATGAAATCGGGGTCACTCAAACGGATGGCACGGGTTACTACCACTTCCTTGACCTCATGCCGGGCGACTACCGCGTCCGCTTCCCCGCGACCCTACCTGATGGCTGCGTTCTGGTGGCCCCTGAATCGGGCACGGACGACACCATCGATAGCAATCCCGACCAAAGCTCAGGACTGACCAGCATCGTCACGCTCTCCGCAGGAGAAAACGACAACACCATCGACGCTGGCTACATCAGCCCCCTCGCATCCATCGGCAACTACGTTTGGAAGGATCTCAATCGCAATGGCCAGCAGGACAGCGGCGAACCCGGCATCCAAGGGATCGTTGTGACCCTCCTCGACGACAGCGGCACCGCCATCGGCACCACGGAAACGGATGCCACGGGCCACTACGCCTTCACCGGCCTTCAGCCGGGCGACTATGCGCTGAAGTTCCCGTTGGACGCCGGTAGCGATTGCGTGCTGACCACCGCAGACGTCGGCAGCGATGCCTCCGACAGCGATGCCAGCACCACCACTGGCCTTACCATCACCACCACGCTCGATCCTCGTGAAAACGATCTAACCTGGGATGCGGGCTATATCAGCCCTCTCGCATCCCTCGGTGATTACGTGTGGAAGGATCAAAACCACAATGGTCAGCAAGACAGCGGCGAACCAGGCATCTCCAACGTGACGGTAACCCTTCTGGATGGCAGTGGCGCAGTGCTCGGCACCACTCAGACCAACAGCAGCGGCTACTACCTCTTCGACGATCTCCAACCGGGTGACTATGCAGTGCAGTTCCCAGCCAGCCTGCCGGATCATTGCGTCCTTACCACCACCCTCACTGGCGCTACTGCTACAGACAGCAATCCAGACGATACATCCGGCATCACTGCCAATGTCACCCTGGCTGTCGCAGAACATAACGGCACCATCGATGCAGGTTACTACAACCCACTCGCGGCCCTGGGCAATTACGTCTGGAAGGACCTCAACCGCAATGGTCAGCAGGACAGCGGAGAGCCAGGCATCGCCGATGTGACTGTGACCCTCTTCAATTCCAGCGGCACCGCCATCGGCACCACAGAAACGGACAGCACCGGCTTCTACTTCTTCGACGAACTGCAGCCCGGCACCTACGCAGTCAAATTCCCCACCAGCCTTGCAGATGGCTGCATCCTCACCACCGCCGACCAGGCAGGTGGCGATGATGCGCTGGATAGCGATGCCAACACCACCACGGGCACCACGATCAACGTGACACTGGTGGCCAGGGAAGTGAACACCACTTTGGACGCAGGCTTCATCAGTCCCAAGTCCAGCCTGGGTGACTTTGTCTTCAAAGACCTCAACCGCAATGGCATCCAAGATGGTGGCGAACCCGGCATCGAAAGCGTCACTGTGACCCTCCATGACGGCAGCGGCACAGCCATCGGCACCACGATCACAGATGGCACCGGCTACTACGTCTTCCACGACCTGAACCCCGGCACCTACAGCGTCAGCTTCCCGCTCAGCCTCGGCGCAGGTTGCGTCCTCTCGCAGCCAGATCAAGGTGCAGACAATGCCGATAGCGATCCCGACCAGACCACTGGCCGCACCGCAGATGTTGTGCTCGGCATCGCCGAACACAACCCCACCATCGACGCAGGCTACTACTCCCCCTTCGCGTCCCTTGGGAACTTTGTTTGGAAAGACCTGAACAAAGATGGATCGCAGTCCGCAAATGAACCCGGCATCAAGGGCGTCATCGTGAACCTCTACACCGATGCAGGGGCACTCATTGGCACCACCACCACCGACGGCACGGGCTACTACAGCTTCACCGATCTCCAACCAGGCAACTACGTCGTTGAGTTCCCAACTACCTTGGACAGCGGCCTCTGTGTCCTGACCTCCGCCAACCAAGGCTCCGACCCAATTGACAGTGATGCTGATACCAGCACCGGACGCACCACCACCATCACCCTCATCGCAGGACAGAACGACGATACGATTGACGCCGGGTTCATTTACCCGCTGGCCTCTATTGGCGACTACGTCTGGAAAGATCTGAACCGCAATGGACTTCAGGACAATGGCGAGCCTGGCATCGCTAACGTCACCGTCCGCCTACGCAACGCCACGGGCACAGAAGTCGGCACCACGCAGACCGATGGCACCGGCTGGTTTAGCTTCACCGGCCTGCAGCCCGGCAGCTATTCACTGCTCTTCCCCACAGAACTACAGGACGGCTGCCTCATCACCGTCGCCGACGCGCCGAATGACGACAGCATCGATAGCGATGCCGACGAGACCACAGGTGCCACGATCATCACCACTCTGGACGCGGGTGAAAACGACATCACCTGGGACGCAGGCTATTACTCACCCAAGGCAGCACTTGGCGACCGCGTGTGGAAGGACCTAAACCGCAACGGAATCCAAGATGGTGGCGAACCCGGCATTACCGGCATCACCGTCACGCTCCTGGATGACAGTGGCACCCCGATTGGCACCGATGTGACCGATGGCGAAGGCTACTACTGGTTCCCAGACTTGGATCCCGGCACCTACAGCGTTCAGTTCCCGCTCGCCATCGGCACCGGTTGCGAACTGACCGCCCAAAACAACGGCACCACTGCGGATGACAGCAATCCTGCACCGACGACTGGAATCACGGACGAAGTCACCCTGATTGCAGGTGAAGTGAACAGCACGATCGACGCGGGCTATTACTCACCCTTTGCCTCCCTCGGTGATCGCGTCTTCAAAGACCTCAACCGCAATGGACTCCAAGACGCTGGCGAACCTGGGGTGGCCAACATTACCGTCACCCTCCATCGCGCAGACGGCACCGCCATCGGCAGTGACGTAACCGACGGTGAAGGCTACTACTACTTCTCCGACCTGCAACCCGGCGGCTACTTTGTCAGCTTCCCTCTGGAGATCTCCCCAGGCTGTGTGCTAGCACAAGACAACGTCGGCACCGATGATGGCATCGATAGCGATGCGGCCCCTGACACTGGTCGCACAGAAGTCACCACGCTCCTACCTGGTGAAAACGACCCGACTTGGGATGCTGGATACACCTCTCCCTTCGCATCCCTGGGCAACTACGTCTGGAAGGATCTTGATCGCGATGGCGTCCAGGACCCAGGTGAACCAGGCATCGAAGGTGTCACCGTCACCCTTTACAACGCTGCGGGCACAGCCATCGGCACAGACTTCACCGACGGCACTGGGCACTACCTCTTCACCGATCTCCTCCCCGGAGACTACAGTGTGGGCGTAGTCGTCACCCTGCCAGACGGTTGCACCCTCGGTGAACCTGATCGGGGTGGCGATGATGCCCTGGATACCGATGCCAACATCACCACGGGTCGCACACCTTCCACCAACCTCGTTGCAGGTGAATACGACGACACACTCGACTTCGGTTATTACACACCGTTCGCTAGCATTGGTGATCGCGTCTGGAAGGACCGCAACCGCAATGGCATTCAGGACGCTGGCGAACCCGGCATCGCACTCATCCGCGTGGTCCTACTTGATGAAAACGGCGTCGAAGTCGGCACCACCACTACCGATGGCCTTGGCTACTTCGTCTTCCACAACCTACAGCCCGGCACCTACAGTCTCAGCTTCCCGACTGACCTGATTGACGGATGCGAACTCGGCCTGGCCGATGCAGGCACCGATGATGCCACAGATAGTGATGCAGATCCAGACACTGGCCTGACCATCACCACTGTGCTGGAGCCAGGTGAAAACGATATGACCTGGGACGCAGGCTACATCAGCCCACCCCTTTGCCTCGGCAATCTGGTCTGGCTGGACGTCGATCACGACGGCCTCCAGGACCCAGGCGAGCCCGGCATCGCCGGTGCCAAGCTGGAGCTCTTCTATGCGAACATGCTGCCAGCCAAAGACTATGAAGGCAACCTCGTTGCAGCCATCCTCAGCACGCCGGATACTGGCGAATACAAGTTTGGCAATCTGGCCCCAGGCGACTACATCGTCCGCGTCACCCCACCCCCAGGACTCGAAGCCACCATCGGCGGTGTCGATCCAGACAATGACAACAACCTCGACAGCAATGGCGTTGTCATGCTCGGTCACGACTACGTGCAATCGCTGCCAGTCACGCTCCTCAACAACAGCGAGCCCGCCAACGACGGAGATCTGGACACCGATTCCAACCTGACCGTGGACTTTGGCTTCTACTATCCGAAGTACGATCTCGCCCTGCGCAAGCTCCTAGCCCCTGGCCAGAAGAACCCAGTCAAGCCAGGCGACAAGGTCACCTTCACTGTTGAAGTCTTCAATCAGGGCGATATCGCCGTGCGGGATACCAAGATCGTGGACTACGTGCCAGCCGGGCTCGTGCTCGACACCAGCCTCAGCCCGAACTGGTCTATGGTCGGTGCCAATGCCGAAGGTCTCCTCTACAACGAAATCCAGCCGGGTGACTCCAGCACCACCACCATCACCTTCACCGTCGCTGCCAGCCAGCTCGCGGGTGATCTGACCAACTACGCAGAGATCTTCGAATCCCACGATCCCGATGGTGCCATCATCGCAGATGTTGACAGCACTCCTGACAAAGACCCCACTAACGACGGCGTGGTCTTCGATAACGAGATCAACAACGAAAACTCCGATCAGGACGACCACGATGGCGCGACCATCACCGTCGTGCCACCCGGCACCTGGGATCTGGCCCTGCGCAAAACACTGGCCGCAGGTCAGTCCGCCAGCGTGAACCCAGGTGATACCGTCACCTTCACCCTGGAAGTATTCAACCAAGGTGCAGACGCAGCCAAAGACATCAAGCTGGTCGATTACATCCCCACAGGCATGACCCTGGCCGATAGCCAGTGGGCCAGCCTCTCCACCGCCATGGCCACCACGACGCTGGCCAATCCAGTCGCCGCAGGCGGCAGCGCCCAGATCAACATCGCCCTGAAGGTTTCCAACACCGTCACCGGACCGATTGATCTGACGAACTATGCAGAGATCGGCGACTTCAAGGACCTCACTGGGGTGGCCCGCGTCGATGTTGATAGCACCCCCGATATGGACCCTGCCAACGACGGTCCGCTCGTGGATAACGCGATCAATAACGAACAGGCTGATCAGGATGACCACGACAAGGCCATCGTCAGTGTCAATGCGCCGAAGGTCTTCGACCTCGCCCTGCGCAAGATGCTGGCCCAGGGTCAGAGCAGCACCGTCGCACGCGACACCGTGGTTAACTTCGCATTCGAAGTCTTCAACCAGGGGGCCGTGCCTGCCAAGAACATCGTCGTAACTGACTACCTGCCTGGCTACCTGACACTGGAAGATCCAAATTGGGTCTCCACCCTGCCAGGCCAGATCGCAATCGCTATCCCGCAGGTCGTTCAACCGGGCGAGCGCGTTGTTCTGTCTCTCGCGGCACGACTCAATACCTCCGCGCCAGCCAACACCACCGTCATCAACCGCGCTGAGATCAGTGCCGCCACGGATGACAAAGGTAACCCCGTCACCGATACCGATAGCACGATGGACAACATTGCCAGCAACGACGGTCCAGCCACCGATGACGCAGTGAATGGAGAAAACGCCGACCAAGACGATGCCGACCTCGCCAGCTTCACGGTGGCACCTCCCGGCACCTTCGATCTTGCCCTGCGCAAATCTCTGGCGCTGAACCAGGGTGCGGCAGTCAACATTGGCGACTTGGTTCACTACACCATTGAGGTCTTCAACCAAGGAGCCATTACCGCCAAGGCCATCCAGATCACCGACTACATCCCGGCTGGTTTGACCCTCGAGGACAGCAACTGGGTTAATAACGGCAATGGCACCGCCACTGGCGGCCTCGGCGCCACCTTCACCCTGGCCCCTGGTGCCAGCGTGCAGTTGCCCATCACCTTCCGTGTGAATAACAGCGCGACAGAGGGGGCAACCATCATGAACGTCGCAGAAATCAGCTCTGCCAAGGATATCAACGGCAATACACCGACCGATATCGACAGCATTGCCGACACCACGCGCAACAACGACGGATTCATGAAGGATGACGAGCTGAACAATGCCGACTTTGACGAAGACGACAGCGACTATGCTGACATCAGCGTCAATGAGTCTGGCCGTGCGGACCTTGCCCTGCGCAAGTCCTTGAAGCCTGGTCAGGCCAACGCCATCGCCGCTGGTGGTGCCGTGTGCTACCGTATTGAGGTCTTCAACCAAGGCGTCCTGCCTGCCACAGATATCAAGGTGTGTGACTACATCCCTGCGGGCCTCACCTTTGACCAAGGCCAAAACCCATTCTGGTCCGTGGATCAGGCTGACATCGTCTCCTGCACCCTCACCGGGCCTCTGGCTCCAGGGGCCAGCGCCCAGATCGATCTCTGCCTCACGGTGGCAGAAGACGCCGTTGCTGATAGCAGCATCACCAACTACGCAGAGATCTGCTCCTTCAAGGCCACCGGCCCGAATGACGTGATCATCACTGCGGATGCCGATAGCACCCCAGATGCCATCTTTGGCAATGATGGTCAGGTCACCAACGACGCCATCAATGGCGAAAACTTCGATCAAGACGACATGGACTGCGAGGTCATCACGGTCATGCCGCCAGAACAAATCGATCTGGCCCTGCGCAAGACTCTGAAGTCCGGCCAGAACCCCATGCCTGCCCCAGGCCAGGAAGTCTGCTACACCATCGAAGTCTTCAACCAGTGCGGCCAGACCGTCACGGACATCGAAGTCTGCGACTACGTCCCTGCGGGCCTGATGCTCACCGATGCCTCCGCCGCTGAGTGGACGGACGCTGGCAGCAACATGCTCGTCTGCACGATCCCAGGTCCGCTGGCCCCAGGCGCTAGCCAGGCCATCCAGATCTGCTTCAAGGTCGCGGACAATGCCCTGCCCGGCTCCTCCATCACCAACTGCGCAGAAATCTGCGGAGCCAAGGATGAGAAGGGTCAGGAGGCCATCGATGCAGACAGCACCTATGATAGCTCTGCCGATAACGATGGCCGCGTCACCGACAACGCCATCAACGGAGAGAACTTTGATGAAGACGATCACGACTGTGAGACCATCACCGTCGGCGAATCCGCCCGCTTTGACCTTGCCCTGCAGAAGCGCCTCGCGCCGCAGCAGATCGGCAGTGTCCGCCCGGGTGACCTCGTCACTTACTCCATTGAGGTCTTCAACCAGGGCACCATCCCTGCCTCCCAGATCAGCATCGTTGATACCCTGCCTGCGGGCTTCACCCTCGCCGACAGCGCTTGGTATAACATGCCTGGCGGTCTTGCACTGCGCAGCATCGTTGGCCCTGTGGCTCCTGGTTCCAGCGCCATCGTCAACATCACCCTGCGTGCTGGTTCCACCACGGGCGTGGCGCAGAACATCGCGGAAATCTTCTCCGCACGCAATGCCACCACGAACGTCGCCGTCAACGCCCTCAGCGGTGATGCAGATAGTCCGTATGACGCAGACCCGAACAACGAAGGCAACATCGTCGATGACGAACTCAATGGTGCCCTGGGCGACCACGACTCCGCTGACATCGCCCTCATCGAAGTCCTCGCCGGTCCGACCATCGGTGACCGCGTCTGGGAAGATCGCAATGCCAACGGCGTGCAGGATCCAAATGAGAGCGGCCTGGGCGGTATCACCGTCTATCTGCTCAATGGTTCCGGCACTCCGACCGGCCGCAGCACCACCACGGATGGCAGCGGGTTCTACACCTTCACCGGTCTTGAGCCCGGCGACTACTGTGTGCAGTTCGACCTGCCTGTCGGTTATGCCTTCACCAAGGCAGACCAGGGCAGCAACGACAACATCGACAGCGATGCCGACACCCTCACTGGCCGCACTGCCAAGACCACCATTGATACCACCGAAACCGATGGCTCGTGGGATGCAGGTCTCTACCGCCCAGCCTCCATCGGTGGCGTGGTGTGGAATGATGCCAATGACAACGGTCTCCAAGATCAGGGTGAAACCGGCCTGGACGAAATCACTGTGCAGCTCTGCCTACTGAACAACACCGTCGTGGCGACCACCACGACCGATGTCGATGGCAGCTACCGCTTTGATGGCCTCCCAGCTGCGATCTACCGCGTGAAGATCAATACCCCACCGGTGACGGCACCCGTCTCCTCCAGCATCACTGATCTGGCGGATAACAATGAAGCTGGTGACGACAACGGCAACCAATCCGGCCCAGGTGCCCCAGCCAAGAGCCCACCGATCACGCTCAGCTACGGCGAAAACGATCCGACCATCGGCTTCGGCTTCGTGCCAGCTGTTGGCGTCGGCAACCTCGTCTTCGTCGATCACAACGGCAATGGTACCGCCGATGACGGCGAAGGCATCGATGGTGTCACCGTCCGCCTCTACCGCAGCGGTGAAACCCCAGGCCAATCCACCCCAGTGGCCAGCACCGCTACCAGCAAGGGCGGCTGCTACCAGTTCCTGGGCCTGAAGCCTGGCGCTTACTTCATCCACATCCCTGCTACCCAGTTCGCCAACGGCGCACCGCTGGCTGGCCGCGTCTCCCTGCCTGGTGCAGGCACAGACTCTGGCGTGGATGATCTGAACGATGAAAACGGTGTCGATGTCGCCAATGCCGCCCAGTCCGGTATCAGCTCCATCGTCTTCAACCTGACCGCTGGCACAGAGCCCATCGACTCCACCACCGAAAACGGTAAGGTAGCCGATGGCGATAATGTTGCTGACGCCAACATCGACTTCACCATCGACCTCGGCTTCATCGGCGCGAAACCCGCCAACATCGCCTTCTGGCAGGCTGTCAACGGCCTCAATGGCCAAAACGGCCCTGCCCAGAACGCCGATACGGACACCTATGGCAACCTGCTTGAATACGCCCTCTGCCTCAATCCGGCGACAGGCGTCCAAGAAGGCCCTGCGTTCTGCGCCCGCCTCAACCCCGGCACAAACCCTGCCGATGGTAAGGTCGAAGCCTTCTATCACCGCCGCGCTGGCGGTGGTCAGCAGGACATCACCTACACCCTCGAGGTCTTGCCTGAGTTGGAACAATCCCCAGTCGGCTGGACCACCTCCAGCCTCACCCCAGTCATCACTGATCTGGGCGATGGCACCGAAAAAGTCTATTACCCAGACCTCACTCTGGAGCCAGCCTTCGCAGGCCAGGATCACGGCTTCGTCCGTCTCCGCGTCACCCTCAACGGCAGTGGCGATACCGGCACCAGCGAAGTCTTCGGCTGGACCCACCGTGCCTTCCCTGCCTATTGCGAGACGTTCTCCATGCCTTACCTCCACAAGGAAGTGTTCAGTGGCGTAGTCGATAGCGTCAATGGCACCACCCTCAACGTCGCCACCTCCACCGGCATCGTTTCGCTGACCAGCGTCCTGACCGCAGGCACGCCAGCGTTCATCGAAGTCACCAGCGGCGATAACGAAGGCCACCGCTTCGAAGTCAATGAGGCAGCCTCCACCGCCACCACCCTGGCGATTGAGACTGGCAGCAGCCGCAACACCCAAGCTACCGTCCCCGCCTCTCTGGTCGGAGACAGCATCGTGGTACGTCCGCATTGGACCATCAACAACCTGTTCCCGAAAACCTACTTCGTGACCGGTTCAGATGGTGAGACTGCTGACCGCCTCATGTTCCTGAACACCACCACCAACACCTACGATGTCATCTACATGGCTGAGATCGCAGGCCAGCGCCGCTGGGTCCTTGAGGGTGATGCGAGCAAGGCTGATGCTGGCAACCGTATCCTCGGCCCATGTGAGGCAGGCACCACATTCGTGCATCCTAAGCACGCGACAGTCAGCATGTCCTTCGTCGGCATCGTCCGCGCCAACGACTTCGCCTGCCCAATCAAGGTCGGCACCAACTACATTGGCGGCGGCTGGCCCATCGACCAGAGCCCCAATGATCGGCTCATGACGGTCGCCAACGGGTTCACGGGAGCCCGCACGGCCGCCTCCTCTGATCGCATGTTGTTCTGGAAGGGTGACCTATCCGCCGCCACCCCAGAAGGCTACGTGACCCACTACCTCTACAACCACAACAGCGTGACGCAGTGGATCAGCGAGAGCAATGCCTCCTTCGCCAACCAAAATGCCGTCAAGTCGTTCAAAGCGCTCAAAGGAGTCGTGTTCACCAGCCGCAACGGCAAGCCAAACTACGTCATGCCCTTGCCTTGGAACCCCTAAATTGAGACGACGAATGGTCCGGTGTGGGCGAAAAACCCCACACTGGACGAATAATTACCATAATAACCATTGCAACTGGTTAACTATTCTGTTAAGATTCCACAGTTCCCCGCTATCTATGAAACTCTCCAAATCTCTTTTCCTCTTTGGCTTGGCTGCCTCTTTGTTGGCTGTGGCACCGGCAAAGGCCACCACAATCAACTGGGGCACCTACGTCAGCTTTACCGGCAGTCTGCTTTATGACTCCAGTGGCAACAACCTTGATGATAACTATTTCTTCGAATTAGGTTCCTTTGGCAGCTTTACCCCCACATCCGCGAACATGGCAGATTGGCTCGCGAACTGGAAGCCCTTTGATCGCGCCTATGCGCCAGCCACCTGGAATTCCGCAGTCGGCAACGTCAGCGCCTCCGCTACCCTTGAGACGGATTTCACCACCGACAATGCCACCCTATCCCAGGCCAATACCTTTGCCGAGGGAGATCAAGCCTACATCTGGGTGTACCGGGATGTCGCTGGCAACCCCACCCCAAGTCCGGCTTATGACATCGGACTCGAATGGGCCCTCGTCACCAACGACTCCTCCGATACAATCGTCGCGGATGACTGGACCTTCCCCGCGCCTTCTGGCCACATCGTCGCAAACCTTGACTGGCGCATTGAAGATGCCAGCACCGTCATCTTTGGCGGGCTGAACGACGGTCAAGGCCCCGGCACCTACTCCGTGACACCTGGCTCCTTCGCACTCCAGACCCACACCGATCCGACGGCCGTGCCAGAGCCCGGCAGCCTGCTGCTCATCAGCGCCGTCGGCTCCGTCTTTGCCCTGCGCCGCAAGCGCCGCAGCGCACAGAGCGTATAACGCCGCACTTGGGCACCTGAAGAGGTCGCCTCATTTTGAAACCGCCAAGCAGTCACTGCTTGGCGGTTTTGCGTTGGGGCGATTCTTCCCACAAGCCCCCGACTTGGTCATGCTGCCCGGTTGCGTGCCAATCGGGCAGCGTGGGCATCCTTCCGCCATTCCTCGTTGCGCAGAGGGCAACCTTGTTCCACCCTAGCGCCCATTCGCCGCCCATGTTCGAGCCCCTTTACAACTACCTCTACCACCAGTCCCAAGACGGCGGCATCCCCCTCAAGGGCACCGGCATCGTCCTCGGTCTCTTCCTCCTGGCCATTCACCTCTGGGCTTTCTTCCGGGCTGAGGCCACGCGCGACTTCCTTCATCGTTTCCCGCGCAATTACCCCATTGGCGTCGGGCTCCTGACCATCGGCTTCCTCTGGGCCATGCTCATCATCAGCCACATGGACATGGGCGAGTTCCACTTCCTGCGCCCCAAGTTCCAATTCATCATCCCCGCCGCCTTCGTCGCCGTGCTCCTGTATGTGAAGGAGTTCCTCTCCGTGCGTGCGCTCGGCTCCCTCATGCTGCTGGCCGCCGGACCGCTGCTCTGCGCCGCCTTTTTGCAGCCCCAAACCAGCCGCCTGCTGATCCCCATCCTCACCTACGCCTGGATCATCATTGGCATGTTCTTCGTCGGCATGCCCTTCCTCATGCGCGACTGGATCGGCTGGGCCACAGCGGACAACAAACGCTGGAACGCCCTCTCCATCGCAGGTGCCGCCTACGGTGCCGTGGTTTTGATCTTCGCACTCATCGAGTGGTAATCCGCTCCGGTTATGGGACTCATCCAGCCCAGCGCCCTGGTCATTCGCGGCGGTGCGATCGGTGATTTCATCCTCACACTGCCAGCGATCCGTCTGCTGCGCGAGCATCTGCCCAACGCCAGCATCGAAGTGCTCGGCTATCCCGGCATCTGCGATCTAGCTAAACTCGCCGGGCTCGCCGACGCAACGCGCAGTCTGGAACATCGCACCATGGCCACGCTCTTCGCCCCCGGCGCAAAGGTCGATGACGAACTGCAAGACTGGCTAAAGAGCTTCAATCTCGTCGTCAGCTACCTTTACGACCCGGACGGAAACTTCCGCGCCAATCTGGAGCGGATCGGAGTCAAGACGCTCATCGAGTGCAGCCACCGCGTCCAACCCAACGGCGGGCGGGCATCCGTCCAGCTAGCGAAACCCTTGGAAAAGCTGGCCATGTATTTGGATGACCCAGCCCCGCGCATATCTCTACCGCGCCGCGATGACAGCGCGAAAAACCGCATCGTCTTCCACATCGGCAGCGGCTCTTCGAGCAAAAACTGGCCTCTGACCAACTGGCACGATCTTTGCCAAAGTTTGCACCAGCGGTTTCCGGACCGCACTCTCACCCTGATCACTGGCGAGGCTGAAGCAGCGCGAGGTATCACTCCCGAAATCATCCAGAATTGGCAAGACCTCCGCCATGAACACTGGGACAGCCTCCGTCTGACCGAACTGGCCTCACGCCTCGCTGGGTGCGGAGCATTTCTCGGCCACGACAGCGGCATCTCCCACCTCGCCGCCGCATGTGGCGTCCCCTGCCTGCTGCTGTTTGGTCCCACGGATCCCGCCGTATGGGCACCTGCAAATCCACGTACCGCCGTCATCACCGCACCGGACGGAGATCTGGCATCCCTCTCCCTAGATACCGTCGTCACAAGTGCTCTAGACTGGATTGCACAGCTCTCGTAAACCCCGTCATCCTGCTTGTGGCGAAACCGTTGCATGCTAGTTTCGCCCCATCATGTCCACTTCCTCCACACCTCCGCGCTATCGCACCCTGCTCATTCTCGGTGCCCCAGGCAGCGGCAAAGGAACCCAGGGTAAAGTCCTCGGCAGCGTTCCACGTTTTCATCATCTTGCCTGCGGAGACGTCTTCCGCTCACTCGATACCCGCACGCCGCTGGGGCAAAAGTTTGTGGAGTACTCTAGCCGTGGGGAACTGGTTCCCGACGACCTTACCGTCCAGCTCTGGCGCGGAAATATCAATCAACGTGTCGAGGGGCACGTCTTCAAGCCAGAGATCGACCTCCTCGTGCTCGATGGCATCCCGCGCAATGTAGAGCAGGCCCGCCTCATGGAGGCAGACATTGACGTCCTACAGGTCTTCCACCTCTCCTGCCCTGACCGCACAGAACTCGCCCGCCGCCTGCGCAAGCGTGCGCTCAAAGACAACCGCTTTGACGACGCCAACGAGACCGTCATCCAAAATCGCTTTGCCACCTACGAGGCAGAGACCAAACCCATCCTCGACTACTACACCAAGGAGCGCACCACCGAGATCGATGCCAGCCAGGCCCCAGCCAAGGTCCTGTACGATATCCTCTCCGGCATCATGAAACTCCCTGCTTGGAAGGAAATCGAACAGATGCGAGTCTAATCCATGCGCATCCTCTTCATCGGCACGGGCGAAATCGGCCTGCCCACCCTTCAGTGGCTCATTGAAAGTGGCAAACACCAAGTCACCGCCGTCGTCACCCAGCCGGACAAGCCCGTCGGCCGCAAGCTCGTCCTCACCCCACCCGCGACCAAGACCCTCGCGCTAGCTGCGGGCCTCCCCGTCCTACAGCCGCAAAAAATACGGCTCGCCGTGGATGAACTCACCCCGTACGCAGGCGACATTGCCATCGTCGCCGCCTACGGTCAGATCCTGCCCGCCACACTGCTCAGCCTACCCCGCCTCGGCTGCCTGAATGTCCATACCTCCATCCTGCCGCGATTTCGCGGGGCCTCGCCGATCCAGTCCGCGATCCGCGAGGGCGATGCCGAATCAGGCGTCACCATCATGTATATGGATGAAGGGCTCGATACCGGCGATGTCCTCCTCACCGAGCGCACCCCCATCACGCCCGAAGACACGGGTGGCAGCCTGCATGACCGGCTCGCCAGCATGGCACCTGCCTGCATTGAGCGCGCCCTCGATCTCCTTGAAAAGGGCACCGCCCCACGCATCCCACAGGACCCCGCGCTCGCCACCCATTGTGGGAAGCTCCTGCGCGAGCATGGCCGCATCGACTGGAGCGACAGTGCAGAAAACATCGCCCGACTCATCCGCGCCTATTCCCCCTGGCCCGGCACCTTCACCACGCTGAGTGACGAAAGCACCGCCACACGGATCTACAAAATTCATCGCGCCACCGCGATCCCGGGAGAAGGCGGCTGCGCACTCCCCGGCACCATCCTCAGCAGCACCGGCCACCTCCACCTCGCAACTCGCAGCGGCATCCTCAGCATCGAAGAGATCCAGGCAGAAGGAGGGCGGCGACTCCCCACCACCGATTTTCTGCGCGGTCACCCACTAGAAGTCGGCAAACGCTTCGGCAGCGTCTGAATCAAGCCACCGCACCCCACGTGCGCGCGTAGTGATGCGCCAGTCGCAGCTTCTGCGCCACGCGAATGGAGATCACAAAGGGATACAGCGGTGCCTCGCCCATGCTGTTCGCGATCTCATTGAGCACCGTAGAGACACACATCCAGCGCTGGAGCAGCGCCAGGAACTCCCCATCCGCCAGCCCCGACTGTGGCAGCGCCGCAGGCAGCGATCCCGCATCCCCCGGCAGCATCACCAAAGGCAGCGCAATGTGTTTCACCTCGATTCCCAGGCCTTCGCAGGTCTCCAGACCATCCACGATCTGCAAATAGTGCGACCACGTTTCCGCCCAGTCTTCCCAGGGATGGGAGGCCGCGTAGGCGCTGATGTAGCTCTGCTCCCAGCCCCGCACATTGCCACGTTCATAGTGCGCGCTCAAGGCCGCCGCATAATCCAACCACTCATCGCCAAACCGTTCCCGAAACGCCAACCGCTGCGGATCTTCCCATGGCAACTCCGACAAAAACCGCTGCCACAAGTAGTGCCCGCTCTCATGGCGGAAGTGCCCCAGCAAAGTCCGGCTTCTCTCTCCGAGTTGCTGCCGATTGATCTGCCGATAGGTATCATCCGCCTCCTCCAGATTGACGGTGATCACCCCATTCAGATGTCCCATCGTCACCTCTGGATTCGAGACCGAGCTTACAATGTCAAAGGCTAGCCCGTCCTTCGCGTCCACCGCCTTGGATGGCAATGCGATGCCCAACCGCAGCAGCGTGTACATCAGCCGATGCTTCGCCGTTTCCATCCGCGCCCAGAGGGATAGATTACGCGGCACCCCCAGATCAGGGATGGTCCGATTCATCTGGCAGGCCACACACAGCGCCGCCTTGTCCTTCGATGACAGCAGCCAGTTGCAGACCCCATACTTCACCCCGTTATCGCACCGCCGCCAATCCCCATTCGCGCGCACCCGCCGCATGGATCGGCTCATCGGTTCATAGCCCACCTCTCCGCCACACTTCAAGCACTTGAAGCTACCAAAAAACAGGACGTTACCGCAATCACAGGTGAATCTTTGCATAGATGTGAAGATCGATCCAAACCGACCTCCCCCTCACATCGCCCCATTCCCGCCCTATGTCACGCGATGGTTGGGCTTTACACGGCCGTCCCGATTACCTCCGCCCGCGCATCCTTGGCCTTCGGATTCATCGCCGTCAGACTGCTCAGGAAAGAAATCTTCACGCTGTCTCCTTCAAATTTGCAGGTCACCCTATCGCTGTGCGGTGTCTCGTAATAACGCCAGGTCATCACCAGCGTGTTATCATCCTCCCAGCCCGCACTCCCCGCGATCTTTGACACCGGGACCCCGGTCGGAGCCCCGCCCGAAATCAGGCGCGGCGGCGTTCCTGGCACTGCGGCCTCACCACGCAACCAGGAACCAAAACCACAGGCCACCACATTCCCGTCCGCCGTAAAGACCAACTTCTCGGCCTCAAACCCAAACGACACCGTCTTGATGCCCAGCGCGTTTTTGCCCAAATTAAACCGCTTGTTCACCGCCATCGGAGAGGACTTCCGCCCCTCAGTCGGAGCCAATTGCAACCCACTCAAACGCGCCGATAACACAGGGGCAGCGGCCGCACCTTCGAAGGCAGGCAACAAATGTTTCCACGCCAGATCCAACTGCCCCTGCATGTTCTTGTTCTCGCTCGTCATCACGATCACCGCATCCTGCTCTGGCAAAACGATGGTGAACTGGCCAAAGGCCCCATCGCCACGGAAGGCCGTGCCTTGGCAGCGCCAGAACTGGTAACCATAGCCCTGAAGCCAATCATTCTTCGCCTTCGGACGATCCGGCTTATCGCTGCCGGGTTGCTGCACTTGAAATCGCGTCGCCTCCTCCACCCAGGCAGTGGGCAAGATTTGTTTCCCCTTCCACATCCCCTTCTGGAGCAGCAATTGACCAAACTTTGCCAACCCCTCCGTCTGAATGCTCAGGCCCCAACCACCCGTATTGATCCCACGCGGGCAGGTCTCCCAGCGCATCCCAGAAATCCCCAGTGGCATAAAGAGACGCGGTGTCAGGTAATCCAGAACCGTCTGACCCGTCACCTTTTGCACAATTGCCGAGCACATGTACGTGGCCACGCTGTTGTAAATGAAGTCCGTACCGGGTTCGTGCGAGATCTCCTGCGCGAGGAATGTCCGCACCCAGTTGTCAGTGCCGACCACCTTCCCGGTAGGTTCCTTCTCATTTCCCGGCGTCATGGTCAGCAGATGCTTCACCTTCATCGCCGCCAGGTTGTCACTGATCTTCTCTGGAAGATCATCGGGAAAAAACGAGATGACCTGATCTTCCACCGTCAGTTTCCCCTCCGCCACCGCCAATCCCACCGCCGTAGAGGTGAAGCTCTTGCTCATCGAATACATCGTGTGCACAAACTGCGGCCCATACGGCTCCCACCAGCCCTCCGCCACCACCTTACCGTGACGCAAGATCATGAGGCTGTGCAGTTCCATATCCGCTGCCTCAATCGCATCCAGGAACGCCATGATGCCCGCTTCAGAAACCCCCGCGTCCTGCGCCGTCCCACGGGGCAAAGCCCCAACCAAAGAAGACTCCGCAAACCCTTGCCGCCCCCAAAGCCCCAGGGTGGAAAGACTCACATGCTTCAGGAACGAGCGACGGGAAGACGAGATCATCCCCTGATGTATCAAGATTTGCCCAACCAATACAAGCCCGAAAGCAAATCCCCAAGACCAGCCCCTCACCGCCGAAGCGCGTTGATCAGTTCATCCAGCTTATCGATGATCTGCTGCACATCCGACTGGTTTGGCGGGTCGTTGGCAAAGAAGCCCAGCGTGCCGACGCCGTTGGAATTGGCGCTGGTATTGTTGTTCAGTTCGGTGCTCAGGGCCGCAAAGGTTACCTCGCCGGACTCGCCGGGTGTTCCGGGCTCTCCGGGGGGTCCCGGTATCCCTTGCGGACCTTCGGGACCGTCGTTGCCCTGGGGGCCATCGACGCCTTGCGGGATGCCAAAGGTCAGGTGCAGGGTATCCCCGACCACGCTGACGCTGACACTGGCAGGATCGCCGGGCGGTAGGGTGGTCGTGGCGTCCACCTGCGCGGCGGCCAGGATCGGGATGGCGTCGATCAGCGCTTTGAGTCCGTTGAGTTGGTTGCGCATCTGCACCGCATCCAGCGGGGTGCCTTCTTGAGGTAAATTGGGGTCAAACATACAGGGGAGGAGGTTGGGATAGAAAGTGTGCAGCCGTTTCGCCGCAGCCTTGGGGGTGGTGAGCCGCAGGGTCAGGGGTGGTTCATCGGAGCTATCGGGGTGGTGAGTCGGAGCCCTCGGGGTACCGGTCGGGTGCCCCAGGGGCACCGATGACCACCTCTGGAGGTCCCGCACGGGTGCCCGGAGGCTCCGGCGGCGGTGCCCCAGGGGTACCAATCGGTACCCTCAGGGGTGGCGTTCACCACCTCGGGAGGTCCCGCGCGGGTGCCCAAGGGGTCCGGCGAGGATGCTCAAGGGCTGCCGATCACCACCCCCAGGGGTGCGGGTCACCACCCCGAAGGGTCCGGCGAGGGAGCCCAGGGGGTACCGATGACCACCCTCAGGGGTACCGATCACCACCTCTGAGGCCCCCGATACCCCCCCTTGGGGGTACCCCCCACCACCCCTGGAGCACCCCTTTTGGACCCAAAACCCCTCATTTTTGAGAATTTCGGGCCAAAAGAGGGCTCCGGTCGCCGCGATCACGGTGTCGGAGGCGTAGGCTCGGGTTCGGGCTCTGGTTCGGCTGGATCGCCCGCGACGCCGGGGAATCGTACCCTCAGTTCGTCGTAAACGGTGTCTGCGCCGGGAACGTCCCGTTTGGCCGCTTGGCGCACGGTCTGGTAAAAGGACAGGTCCGCCATCCAGATCTCGCTCCCTACCAGCAGCAGGGTATCGTCCAGCTTCTCGCAGAGTTTTTTGGACTCGCGCAGCAGGTCCGCCAGCACCAGACGCAGGGCGCGGTCTTTGTTCACCTCTGCCGCATCGACAAAGGGCGGCACCAGGTTTGGCGCAGAGGCCATGTAACTGGTGCATTGCTCATCAAAGGCCAGGGAGGCAGTCCCCAGTTTGGGCAGGGTGATGCGTTCGTCCTTGGTCAGGTTGATCAGGAAGGGCAGCAGAGCATTGATCTCTGTCAGCTTCGTCAGGATGGCCGCTTTGTCTGCGGGAAGCACGGTGGCACTGATTCGGTTGTCGTTTGGCATGGTGTTATTTGGGTTACTAGAATTGGCCGTACCATTCCATAGCACCCCTGGTGTGGAGGAGTTCCACACCAACCCTGAGTTCCATGTCAACGGCTGCGGCATGGGCATACCTTGTTTCAGTCTCGACACTAGGCGCGTTCGATATACCGAAAAATTTACCTAGCCTTTCGCATCTGGCACCGGGCCAGTCTCAGCAGCCCCCCGCACTCCATCCCAAAGACCTCTTCCAGCCGTAATTGCACCTCCATCGTGGGGGAGTGATGCCCGTTTTCAAGGTCGCAGAGATAGGACGGCGAGATCCCACTGGCCTTGGCTAGATCCCCCAGGGACCAACCCCGGTCCTTCCGAAATCGGTACACCAGACGGCCTGCTTCCTTGTTCAGCGGATGCCGCTTCAGGTGGCTCCACCAAATCAGCCCCAAAGGGACTGCCATCTTGCGCACGCGTTTGGGTTTCATAAGAATGAAAATCGGCAGCATCGCCAGAGCCATATCCTGCCAAAAACCTCCGCACCCCCGCAATCCTTTTTTGCGGTTCCGCCCCTTAAGAAAGGAAAATTTGTGACAGGCGCGGGGATCTGCTTCAATGTGTGGAATGCCACGTGCGAACGCGACAAAACCACCGACCGATAAACCCGAAGGGGGCGATTCAAAACCGCCCCTCCCGGCGGGTTGGTGCTGGGTCACGTTACGGGACATCGCCCAGATTTCGGGTGGCATTACCAAGGGGCAGAAGCGGCGGTATTCGGATGAAGTCAGGATGGTGCCCTACCTGCGAGTTGCGAACGTGCAGCGCGGGTATTTCGACCTCTCAGAGGTGAAGGAGATTGAAGCGACTGAGGCTGAGATCGAAGCACTGCGCCTCCAGCCTGGTGACATTCTTTTCAATGAAGGTGGAGATCGGGACAAGCTGGGCCGCGGGTGGGTTTGGAACGGTGAGTTGCCTGAGTGTGTGCATCAGAACCACGTCTTTCGTGCGCGTGTGCTCGATCCCGGCATTAGCCCGAAATTCATCTCGTTTTACGCCAATTCCGAAGGTCAGCGTTACTTCATGGAGAATGCCACGCAGACGACCAACCTTGCCTCCATTAATCTGACAAAGCTTGGAGCGCTCCCTATACCGCTGCCGCCAGCCGCAGAGCAAAGTAGGATCGTGGCAGAACTTGAGAAACACTTAACACGGTTAGACGCGGGCATTACAGCGCTGCGAAAGATACAGGCAAACCTCAAATGCTACCGCGCTGCCGTCCTCAAAGCCGCCACTGAAGGCCGCCTCGTCCCGACCGAATCAGAACTTGCCCACGCTGAAGGTCGTCCCTTCGAATCCGGCCAACAACTACTTGCTCGCATTCTCACCGAACGCCGCCAAACCTGGCAAGGCCGAGGGGAATACAAGGAACCTGTGTGCGCAAGCTCCACAGGTCAAAAGTCTGAGGCGTTGATGAAGGGGTGGACCCGTTCAACTATCGCTCAGGTCTCGTTCCTTGATGTTGGATTTGCATTCAAGAGTGCTGAGTTTGAGAAGTCAGGCATTAGGCTTCTAAGAGGTGAAAACTTGGAGCCCGGGAAGATGCGTTGGGCAGACACACGTTACTGGCCAGAGTCCAAATTGAACCGCGTTAGCCACTTGCTCATCCGAGAGGGCGAGATTGTGCTTGCGATGGATCGGCCACTCATTTCGTCTGGGTTGAAAATAGCACGGGCACGAGCACAAGACCTTCCCTGTCTGCTAGTTCAACGAGTGGCCCGACTTCGGCCGGTAGATGAAGCGATGACCGCTTTCCTCTTCATTTCCATGAACACGCATGGGTTCATCAAGCACTTGTTGGATGGACAAACCGGAACTCAGCTACCCCACATCAATGGCGAAGGAATCCAGAGTTTCGAGTTTCTCCTTCCGCCCATCGCCGAACAGATACGTATCGTTGCGGAAGTAGAGCGTTGTTTAAGCGTGGTAGACGGGTTAGAAGCTGTGGTGGCTGCAAACATTCACCGTGCGGATGGTTTGCAGAACTCGCTTTTTAAGCAGGCCTTTGCCGGTAACTTGGGGTCATCTACAAGAGATGAAGAGCCTGTGGATCTACTGCTGGAGAGGATCAAACAAACCATCAGTGATGTAGCAATATCAGGCAAAAAACGAGTGAAGAGCACAAACGACGAATCACGCCCAATGAAGGCACCACCAAACTTTCGCTCAGCACTTGCAGACATACTGTCAGAAAGACCCGATGAGCCGTCGGCATGGGCCTTGTTTAAAGCTGGTCATTTTGATCGCGATCAAGTTCTCGGCTTCTATGACTCTATCGCCGACTCAGCAGAAGCCATTAAGTTCTTTGCCACAACGGATGCGCGACCAAAGCCGAAACGGAGGCGGAAGAAAACCTCCGAGGTTAGACAGGTTCCATTTCGACTTCACGAACTGTGGGTGAAGCAATTCAAGAACTTGGAAGACTATACAGTTAGATTTGAGCCTGAGCATGCGCTTGACGTCCTTCTCGGATGGAACGGAACCGGCAAATCAAACTTGTTTGAGGTCCTAATTGCTATCTTTCGAGACCTTTATTTTTGGCAATCAAGGAACCGATGGAGGTCTCAAGAAGGTCTGACGGGATTTCGGATCCGCTATGAGATAAGCGGGGTGCTGTTCGACGTGGTTTGGGATGAAATCGCGCCTCGACCTGAAATTCGGAAAGCAACTGATTACAGTCGCAGTGCGGCAAGCTCTGCCCACTTTCTCAAATGCAAGCGTGAGGAACTTCAACTGCCGAATTTTGTTTTTGGCTATTACTCTGGCCCCAGCAATCGCTTCGCTGATTTATTCGCCGAGGCAAAACAGATTCACTACGAGCGGCTGCTCAAAGAAAAGGCCGATGATGATGAAACGTTAGCCCGTTTGCTCACTGAGCGGCGCTTCTTCAATGCTGAAACGCATCACGCTAAATATGCTTTGCTGTCGTTTTTCTATCAGGACGATCCCGGCATTGAGCACTTCCTGAAAAAACATCTCCGGATCGAGGCACTGGAGTCGGTGCTCTTCGTTTTCAAGCGTCCCCGATGGTGGAAGAACAATAGGCCATCAGATTTTTGGGGCGCGGATGGATTACTGCGTCCCGTGCTTGAGCGTATTCGCCGTCACTCGATTGCTTCAATGGTGCTTCCACAAACTGTGGACGAGGGGTTTCAGAGCACCACACAAGATCACTATTTCATGCTACTTCCGACCAAACAGCACTTGCAGGCTTTGGCTGGCGAATATGGAGATCCAACGAGCTTCTTCGTTGCCCTGGAGAGCGCCGACTTTTCTTCGATCATTCATGATGTGCGTATTCGAATTCGAATCAAGGCGACCTCAGATAAGGAGACCGTGATTACCTTCAAGGAGATGAGTGAAGGCGAGCAGCAGCTTTTGATGGTGCTGGGTCTTCTGCGGTTCACTAAGATGAATCAGTCACTTGTTCTGCTTGATGAGCCTGACACTCATTTAAACCCCCATTGGCAACTGGGTTACCTGCATTTGCTATTGGAAGCGCTTGTGGGTGACGAATCCGAGATCAAGGCCGGGACTCGAGTGCCAATCGAGGAGTTGGAAAAGAGACTGACCAGTCAGGTATTGCTTTCGACACATGACCCCCTAGCAGTCGCAGGGTTACTAAAGGAGAATATACACCTCCTCAAACGAAGGGCTGTAACGGAAGAATGCGAAGCGGTGTCACCGACCGACGATCCAAGGGGGATGGGCTTCACTGGTATCCTAACGAGCGACATGTTTGGACTGAGGTCTGATCTAGACGATGAAACCCTTTGTCTGCTGGACAAGCACGCCGAACTCGCGGGACAAGAGAAGCTGAGTGCCGCTGAGAAGACTGAACTGAAGATCCTGACGTCTGAGGTCGAACGGCTAGGATTCAAGTCGGCAAGTTCCGATCCCTATTACCGCCTGTATTTGCAGGCGCTGATGCGCCGTCGAAAAACTCGCGGAATTCTCAGGAAGTCCACATGGACTGTGGCTGACATGAAAACCCTGAGCGAAGAGACAGACGACATATTGAAGGAACTCGAGAATGCGGAGGGCGAGAAATGAGACTCATTCTTCAAAGCGATGTGCAGGAACATCTCGATGACGATTGGGATGAGGTCGTCTCCAATGCGTTGAAATATGTCGAGAAGAAGGTCGCGAATGCAGAGACCGATGCAGTAGCAAAGGGCAAGAAGCCTCACGAGATTCAAGTCATATGTTTGACCGTGATGCATGACGCTATCAACGCGAAGGCTTCCGTGTGGAGGAAGGCGGCCAGCGCACTCTCTAAAGCAAGCCACGGTAAGTGCTGGTATTGTGAATCCAAGCCTGAACGCTCCGATATGCCAGTTGACCACTTTCGTCCAAAGAACTCGGTGGTCGAGGATCCCACCCACCCTGGCTACACGTGGCTGGCTTTTGAATGGAAGAACTTCCGTCTGTCCTGCACGTTTTGTAACAGCAAACGCCGTGATCTAGAGACTGGAACCACAGGGGGCAAACACGACCATTTCCCAATCCTGCAACCTCCAGGCTACGCACGACAGAAGAGCGACCCTCTTGATCGGCCCAAGCTTCTTGATCCAGTTGACGATGAGGATACCAAGCTCATCACCTTCCTTCCCAATGGATTCCCGCATCCAGCTAATGACGACCCGGTGACGGTCGAGCGTGTTGAAGCAAGCATTGATCTCTATCACCTCAAACAGGCAGCTTTGGTGCGTAAGCGGAAAATGCTCGCGGCAGAAATCGAGGAACACGTCTCTCAGGCTGAGGACGCCATTGCTAGGGGCGACAACGAAAATCGCCGATACCACAGAACCCAAATCATTGTGAAAGCGAGGGCCAAGGCCCCATTTTCAGCAGCTGCGAAGGTTTATTTAGGAGCGCACCGTCACAGACCTTGGGTCGCCCAACTGCTAGACCGAGATCTCTAACCTATAGTTCACAGCCAATGAAACCTGAAACGATCGTCCAAAAGCTTTGGAACTACTGCAATGTCCTTCGCGACGATGGCATGTCATACTCGGATTATGTCGAACAGCTTACTTTTATGCTGTTCCTCAAGATGGCAGAAGAGAAGTCAAAACCGCCCTTTCTCGATTTAGCGCCGTTGCCCAGAGGATACAGCTGGCGCGGGATCATGGCGCAGCCCAGCGAATCACGGATGGCGCACTATCAGCTAACGCTAAACGAACTGGCCAAACGGAGGGATCTTTTCGGTTCCATTTACCAGCGTGCGCTGAGTAAGTTTCGAGATCCTGCGAAGTTTGAACTGGTGGCAAAGGAGATCGACTCCATCGGATGGGCAAACTATGACTCCGACGTGAAAGGCGAGGCTTATGAGGGGTTGCTCGAAAAGACGGCATCAGAAGGCAAGGCAGGGGCGGGACAATATTTCACGGGCCGGTCGCTCGTGAAGACCGTCGCTTCGGTGATGAACCTCACGGTGAGTGATACCGTCTGCGATCCAGCTGGAGGCACTGGAGGGTTCCTTTTGGCTGCTTTTGCCGAGATGATGAAACTCGCCAAGACCGAGGGAGAGAAGAAGCGCATCAAAGCCGAAGCGATTCAAGCTATCGAACTTGTGGAGAGCGTCGCGCGTCTTTGCCTCATGAACTTGGTGCTTCATGGGATTGGGGGGAAGATCAATCCAGTGAAGGTGGAAGATGCGCTAGTAAGGAAGCTTGATCGCAAATTCAGCGTGGTCATGGCCAATCCGCCCTTCGGTAAGAAGAGCAGCGTGACTGTGATCGGCGGCGACAACGAACAGTCCAAGGACAGTCTGACGATCAATCGTTCCGACTTCTGGGCAACGACGAGCAACAAGCAGCTCAACTTTTTGCAACTCATCTTTACGATGCTCAAAGATGACGGACGAGCAGCGGTGGTCTTGCCTGACAACGTCCTCTTTGAGGGTGGTGCTGGTGAAACCATCCGCCGTGAGCTTCTGAAACAGGCGGATGTTCATACTTTACTGCGCCTTCCCACTGGCATCTTCTACGCTCAAGGAGTGAAGGCTAATGTGCTCTTCTTTGACCGCAAGCCGAAGCAGACCAAGCCCTGCACCAAGAAGCTGTGGATCTATGATCTCCGCACGAATGAGCATTTCACGCTCAAGGAGAACCCCATGCAGGAGAAGCATTTGGAAGACTTCGTGAAGTGCTTCCGAGCCAAGAGCCGCAGCACTCGCAAAGAAACCGAACGATTCAAAGCCTTCGACTATGAGGACCTGCTCAAGCGGGACAAACTGAATCTCGACATCTTCTGGCTCAAGGATTCATCACTCGAGGACTCAGGCAATTTGCCGGATCCCGGTGTGATTGCATTGGACATCATGGCTGATCTTGAGGCTGCTTTAGAACAGTTCGCAGCGATTGCGGAGGATTTGAAAGCGCCAGTATGAGATCGGCAGAATTCGTTGATACCCTGCACGCCAAACCCTCACCCCATCAGCTTCCCATAAAGCGGCGCGAAGGCTGCGGGATTGCGGCAGGCGATGGCGGCTTTGGCGAGGATGCTGGCGAGGACCTAAGGCCACCGCTACCGAACGAGGCTGTAGCTGCCGATTACCGATGGCCCGCCAATCGCTACTTATCGTCCATGCCCTGGTCCCGGATCGCCTTCACGATCTCCAGCAACCGCTTGGCCAGGGGCGCGGTGAGGTACCAATGCACGTTCTCAAGATAGGGACGGCGGACAAAGGTATTGAGCGCCACTGTCCCTGGACACGATCCGGGTGCATGAGGTGGATAGACGCCTGGTTGGTTGAAGAGTAGGGTCTTGATCAACTTGACCCCTTTTCCTGCATCACGGATCTGATAGGGCACGCATTGCGTGGTGCTGCCGTTGTAGCGATCTTCGATGAAGTTGTAGTAGGGCTCGCGCACGCCATCGGGGCCAGGGGCGGCCCAATTCACACTCTTGGGATTCGGATCAACCAACTGGATGCCGATGATGCGATTCTCCAGATCACAGATGAAGCTGAGGTACTTGAAGCGATTGCAGCCGTCCTCAAATGCCAGATTGCCATCCAAAGCCATCATCATCACCTTCAGCGACCCCTGGGGGAAGGCCAGATTGAGCATCGGAAACTCCCGCTGCTTGCGTGCGCCTGCGGGCAACTTTTTCAATGCCTCGTCCAAAGGCATGCGCCACGTCACTGGCCCCCAAATCGTCGCGGGAATGGCAGCGGGCGCAGACGCGTCTTTACCCACCACCGCCTGACTGAAGAACTCGATGGAGTTTAACAGAACCTTGCGAGCATGCACGTTGTGGGGCAGCCAGTTGGGTCCCAATGCCATTTCATCCGGACTCGACTTAACGAGTGGTGCCGGAGTCGGTGCCTTGGCTGCGGCCACCCTGGACTGGGCTTTGGTCCCAGTCGTCGGGCGGCCCTTTGGATTCTTTTCAACAAAGCTGCTGTAGTCTGAACTGAAGACCAAATCGATGCTCTTTTGCGATGGAAACGTGACCCGAACCGTTGTCGCATCCAGCGCCTTCCATTGGCTGGTCTTTTTGTCCTTCGTGACCAACATTCCGTTCGGCTCAAAGACGACCAGAGTGTCTGACTGCGCACTCTTCCAGGTCCATAGATAGCCCGTCAACGCAGACACCAATCCACTACCCGGCGACTGCGCGGAGAGTGATGACTGAAGAAGGAGAACAATGACAAAGACAATCCGGGATGAATTCATGATGCGCTGTGATTAAAAGACGGCGACCCGTCCGCTCAAGATCGGAGAGGTCGTGACGGTGGGAGATAGGCCGGGCAGAAGGACGTAACCGGCCCCGGCCTGCCGATGACTGAGCAGGAGCCCAGTAAAGCTCCCCTGCCGCAGCAGAACCTTTCCAGACACCGTATCTGAGAGGTTAAACGCCCCCGAAAACATACCCGTTGAGGCGTTGATCGTCATCCGCACTTTGCAGGGATTGCCAGCCGTCGCCGTGGCAAACACGGCGGCATTGCGAGTGGTGACACGGAAGTTTTGCGCGAGGCTGGCAAACTGCGCTGCGGCCTCCATGCCGCCCTGATTGAAGGTAATACTGGCATTGGACAAGCCCACTGCCACGTCCGGTAACTCCAGGATGATCGGCAACACTTTGGTTGGGCGCACCCAGGGTGCCCCATCAACGACCCGTCGCACCAGAGGAATCCCCGCGCTGTAAGTTCGATCTTTGACGTTGATCGGCCCAGACTTGAATTGCTCCACCCACCCGCTGACGCGATTTTCTGGCAAGGTCGCCCCCAAGGTAAACAGCGGCAGGCCCGTCAGGGAACCTTTCCCAGCATACAAGACGTAAAACTGCGGCAGCGAACCATCAGGCCACAAGGTGCCGCTGAAGGTGTAGGCCGCGCCATCCGCAGTCCGCCCAACCCCGCGCACGGTGCCCGCAGCTGCCACCGTCATTTGCTGCCACGCAGCCCCCAGAGGCTGAAGGGGATCCGTCTCCGATCCAGGTGGCAACTCCTGAATGCAATTATAAGCCGCTGCGAAGTCCAGCGCCGTCTTGCCGCCCCAGACGTGACGACGGCCATCAATACCAGCGGCACCGACCCCATCGCCTAGCGTTCCGATGACTTGGTTTTGGCTACCGTCAAATTCTAGCGCCAGAGTCAAGGGCACCTGCCCCCGGCGCACAATGCTGACGGTAGCCACCGGATCTTCCGTCAACGAGGCCAACAACCGACCCCGGATCGAATAGCGGAATGTCCCATTTTTCAGAGTGCCAGAGAAGGTGCCGCTCGACGCTACCGAAAGCGTCAAGTGCCCACCCAATTGACCATTCACCGAAGCATCCCGACCCACCAAACACGAATACGCACCCGCGACGCCCGGCGGCAGGGCATCCACATTCAGAGTGAACTCCTGGATCACCCCGGTGCCTGCCGCATTGCCCGCACGCACCTTCACCGTGAAGGACCCGCTCACATTGGGTGTGCCGCTAATGAGCCCCGTCACCCGATTGTAGCTGAGCCCGCTGGGCAGTCCCGTCACGGTGAAGCCAGATGGAAATTCGTCCGCCCCCAACTGCCAATTCAACGGGGCACTGACCCGCGAGCCAGGCACGGCAGCCACGACGACGGTGGGCTTACCGACCACATGAACCGCCGCATCATTCGTCTCAAGGGAAAGCTCATCCATGAAGACGGTGCAGGTGTAATCACCCTCTTCCGCGTCGGTCATCTTGGTGATCCGCAGCCGCGAACTGTTCGCCCCAGAAATCACCCCACCGGTGCCAGTCTGTCCATCGTCCAGCAACACGCCATCTCGACGCCATTCATAGCCAAACGTCAGTCCCGAGGGTGCGGCAGCACCAACGGTCAGAGTCAGCGTCCCGTTCATCGCCACCACCTTCGGCATCAGATTCACATCCACAACGCCTAAACGGGTCGCAGGGGCACTAGTAGCCGAGCCCAGATCATTGCTAGCAGTGACGGTGTAGTTACCCGCATCCGCGAGCTTCACCGATGCAAACGAAAGCGTCGCTGCGGTCTGCCCTGCCAGTGTTTTTCCGTTCTTGGTCCATCGGAAATCCAACAGATTACCCGTGCCTGTCGCATTGAAATTGGTCACAGTGTCAATGGCAACGATCTGGGACGTCGGCGCCACGACCGTGGGGGGATACTGCTTTGGCTTCCAAACCAAGTCCACGGAGTTGGCGGTATGCACAACGGAGAAGGATCCTACGTCTGGAGTCACCGCCAATCCCAGTGAATCAGGAGTGACAGACCCCAGCACAAAGGCCCCTGTGGACGAAACTGTGCGGATCAACGTCCAGCGCTGAAGATCATTCCACTCGGGTCCGGTGAGATCCAAGGTGCTGCCTGGGCCATTGAGAACCACCTCGATTTGCGCACCTGCTTCCACATTCAGATTGGTTGCGTCAAGACCATTGAACACTGCGCCGGAATTCGTCAAGGCTACCGTCAGATGACTGCGATTGGTGTAAGTCACCGACCCCAATTGCTGCCGGTCCATATCTGCCGCGAGGACTTGCTGGCCATCCATGAACAAATCTCCCTGAATTCCCCCCTTCGCAGCCAAGACCCCATTCGGCATGACGGTCGTACCTGCTTCAGTGGCCAGGGTCGTACCTGCCACAGACTCGAAACGCGTCGTGCCACTGCCACCACCAATTTGCAAGGACCTCACTGTGGCATTCGCATCTGGCCCAGTCACCGTTGCAGAGTTAGTCGGATCAATGATCACGTCCCGGATTGGGCTGGGAGTAAATCCAAAAAATGCCCAATTGCTGGGGATATCCCAGCTACCATTTCCACCTGCCCACCACCGCGCTGGCGGGGTGTAAAGAATGAGCCCCTCATCCCCATTGGCCAGTTCCACCCGATAGACCAACTGACCCGAGTCATTCGCGGGTTGCTGATTTGCGACGTTGGTGTCCGGTTTCCCCAACTCAATTTTGCTGATCTGGGACCCCTCCAGACTGTCGCCTTCGGTGATCAAGCCCACCGTTTGGATACCATCGCTCATAAAGATTCGCCGATTCGGAGTGAACCCCAAGGTTGTGGGTGCCAAGAAAAAGACCAAACCCGAGTCCGTAAACACAGGCGTCACGTCGTCTAGGTTATCAAGCAACCCACCTCCTGGGGCCAAGCCTGAGGTGGCAACCGTCGCAAAAGCGCTGCCCGTCCAAATCCAAATGCCATTCGAGACGGGTGCCCCATAGCTGACATCGGCACCGAAAGCCACTTGACCAGAGCTGTTGAGCACAGGCCGATTGACGATCGCACTAAACCCAAACTCACCACCCTGTGGAACAGGAGTCGTCGTGTTAACAATCGCAGCGCGACCACTGAGAGGGCCAAGGCTCATTCCAATTGTAGAACCATTCATGCCAGCCGACCTTGCCAGCAATACCGAACCAGAATCGTTAAACATCACTTCGTCATTGTACTGTGCCGAAGTGGGTAAATCAGTGATCACCGAGCCATCCCAGTAAAAGTATCGGTCATTGTAGCTGGCAGCAGTACTGGCCTCGAATACGACATGCCCGCTGCTGTTCACCGCCCATCCGCCTGAATAGCCGGGTTCGATGCTCGCAAAGAGGCTGCCGTCGGGAGAAACATCCCCCTTCGCAACCACACGCTGCGTCACCGGGGTGTCACCCACCAAGCGCACAAGATACAATGCATCCCCTGGTGCCCCCGTCCCTGTCGTTTGACCAAAATACAAGACCAAGCCGTTGCTACTGATTTGCGGTGGATGATTCACAACGACATTGCCGAAGTGACTCCCAGAGGACGAAACAAATGACCCACCACCGGGTGCTGCCATGCCATCGTAAGCAAGACGATAAATGCCAGCAGAGGTCTTCAAAAAGACACCCCAGGTCTTCGACGCTCCCACTTGCGCCTCCGCAACAAAGACCAACTGCCCCGACCGATTGGCATGATACGGAACACTGTTGGTGGACGAACTAAACCGAGTGATCACCCCGCCGCCGATGATCGGAGCACCGATTGGCACAAGACTCTCCCACGCCCCAGGTTTACCAGCAAAGAACCCCTTGGAGTTGTAACGGTCCGTCGCAATGGTTGATCCGTCTTCTAACAGAATGAGCGGCGCTTGATATCCCGTGTACGCAGCTCCGTCTGATTCCATGATTACCTTGACGTGGCCAGGTGGATTCCCCCACGAATGGTCGAGAGCGACGAACAAAAATGCTCCGATTACGAAGGAAAAGAGGGAGGTTCGAGTAGTCATGCGAAGTCGAAGAGAGCAGGATCCCCGTTTATTCCGGCAGCATCAGAATTTCGTCAATTTGCGGGATTTCAGAAACTGTTTCAGTGATCGACACTGGTTTCAGAAAACAAACCGCTAGGGAAGCATTTGCCAGTTTTCCAAACTAATGCCAATAGCATGACCTATGCCATTTAGGGAGTCTCTAAGGTTAGAATTCATCACCGAAGCCGATCAGATCGTGCTGAGCCGAACCACTCTCACCGCCGAGGGGCGCAAGGGTGTGGCGGAGAATGGACAGGGCACCCGACGCTTTTCCTGGCGGCGTTCCGGCCCCCGGGCGTTTGCGCTGCTGTTTGTTCGCTTGGCGCGATGGAAGGGCATTCCGATAAATTCGCGCCCAGAATTGCTTCCCCTGATCATTGGCAAAGGCAGGCCCAGCATGGCGGCTTCCATCGGCGATGCACTCATGGCCCATTCGTTGATGTGGGTGGCAGACATGTTCGATGTCGCTGCGTCACCCGCGCACGGCACCGCTCTCGCCAGATTGCGCCGATGGTTCGAATTCGAGAACATTCAGGGCAAACGCAGCGATCAGACGATGACGATCTCCGCAAAGAGTGCGGAACTGCCTCCAGAGGCCATCGAAATTCTGTTCGATGGTCAAATTCTGGAAGGCCTCGAACTCGACAAGTTGGAACGAGGCCTCGCCGCCCGCCTAGACGGCAGCCTCCCACCATCCGCAGGTGGAACCGGAACCGTCATCAAAGGTTATCTGCCTTCCATCAGCGCGACCAGCAGCGGGAGACCCGCGATCCTGCGCGAGTTGGATTTGATGTTCGCAGATGCACAAGCAAGGCTGTGCATCTTGGTCGGCGGCGCTGGCACAGGTAAAACAACCAGCGCGATGGAGTGGCTCGCAGATCGCTGCCTGAGGGGCGCGATCAGGCTTCCGGTTGTCTTCGGATGGTCCTTTTATCGCCAGGGCTATGGCAGCGGCGGCCAATCATTGACGGAGTTTTATTCCGCATTGGCAGAGGCACTCGAGGTCGAAATTTGCGATACGATGCTGCCCCTGGAACTTGCGGAAACCCTGCACCGGGGGCTCTCATCGCGGCCGGCCTTGCTCCTCCTGGATGGCTTGGAGGTGATGCTGGATTTCAAAGGTTCCAACGTCACTGGAGTGTCCGATGCTGCTCTGGATGATCTGCTCGTCAGCATCGCCTGCGCCACGCATCCTTTTCCGACCAAGGTGCTGATCACCTCCCGACGTCCCCTGCGCAGTTCCTTGCGGTGGAGCCCTCCCGAGGTGCTGCACCTCAAGATGGGGGCATTCGATATGGCGATGGAGATTCCCGAGGCGGAGCTCCTCACCGCAACACCGCTGGAATGGTCGATCGCTAATGGCCAATGCGCTGGCAAGGCACAGGCGGCCCGCCTTTTGGCGACGCTGTCTGAAACTGGGGACGAAGACTGCGTGCCCCAGCTAGTGCGCCACGTGCTCGAAACGCTCGGCGAAAGTCCCGCGCGCACGCTACTCCTCGCGACGAGCCTCTTTGACCGCCCTCCCGAATGGTCGGCACTCGCCGCACTGCTCCAGGCAGATCCCCCAATCGCCAAACTCACTGACAAGTGGTCAAAGCTACCGATGGACGAGTGGGAGAACGCGCTGGAGCATCTCCAGCTCTTGCGACTTTCCCAGACTGACCCGAGCGGCTGCATCGTGGTGCATCCGCATGTCATCGAATGCCTAGCCGCCGAGTTCCGCGCCTCTATGCCAGCCACGTGGGCTACCGCTCAGCATTGGCTTTTCGAATACTTTGCCGCGCAACCAGACCGCTATTTGCCGGAGTCGATTCTGGAGATGGAGCCGCTGTGGCGATCCACCTGGCATGCCTGCCAAGCAGGAGAATACCGACGCAGTTATGAGCAGGTGGGCTTTCCACGCATCAGCCGTGGCACCAGCGCCTGGCTTCTTTACGAGCTCGGGGCATACTCCCAATCATTGGCGTCGCTGGAGTGTTACTCCCCCGACCACACTACTTTTCCTGCAGGTTGTGATCTCGATCCAGAGCAACGCGTGTTGATCTTGATGGCCATCGGCTGGTGCCTTCAGTACCTCGACCGGCTAGAAGAAGGATACGAGACCTGTGCCTCCGCCATGCCCCGACTCACCAAGGGCTGCACCCCTGCTTCCGTGATGCCTGCGCTTACGCAGATGCTTCTGTGGCAATATCTTTTTGGAGACTTGGATCAGGCAGGACCCATTCTGCGGCGCATGATGAAGTGCATCCTGACCGCCCCATTCACGCCGCAAAAGTTGGAAGCATCCCCAGCGATGGTCATGTCCTTCACGGGCTTGACCGGGGCACTCGTTGCGACGGTGCTGTGGCGGCAAGGCAGAACTTGGCGGGCACAGATGATCTTAAAGATGACCGTTGCCTCCTGCACCAAAATGAAAGGCCAACCGGTCCTGCTGGCCCCCGGACTCGGCAGCCCCTGGCATGCCCTTTTGCTGCTGGACATGGGGCACTGGCAGGAAGTGGAGCGCGCCCTCGAAGCAGGCGATCTGGATGAAACACTCAAACGCCACCGGGAGACTGCCGCCCCTCAACTCATTCGTGGACGCGTCCTCGCCGCCAAGGCCCAATCATCGCCGAAGAAGCTCCGCGAATCGCTGTCGAGCGAGGCCATGGTGCTCCTGCAATCAGGGCTGCAGCAGGTCGAAAGACTGCGGTTTCGCTGGCAGCAATGCGCCTTCCATCTGGCGATTGCTGAACTGCATTTTGGGATGTCCAGACCCGAAGAGGGCCGGCTGGCGGCGGAGGCCTGCTACACCTTGGCGGCAAACAACCGTTTCAAACTCATGGAGATGGACGCCCTCAAGCTCCTTAGCGCGAACCGCGCTTCGGCAGCTTGAGGGATAGATTTCCATCCGGCAACTACACCGTCTGACGGCGACGACGGCGGAAGAACAGCCCAAGCAGGCCGAACATCAGCAGCATCATGCGGCCTGGTTCCGGCGCAACGACCACCACAAAGCCTGAGGTATTGAACTGGCTCACATCCCAACGGAAACCAGAACCGAGCTCCGGCAATTCCAAATCGGTGCCCGTTTCCCCGCCTTCACGGAGCAGGCCGCCGTTGTAGGCGGTCCCACCCACATCGAAGTTCCCGCCCATGATTGCACCCACCCAGTCCAATAGTTTGAATACGTCACCAGCGGAGGGGTTGTACCCGTTATTGCTGACAACAATCTTCGAGCCATTGTTCGTTAGGGTCCCGGTAATCAGCAACTGATCGTGCTGGGCACCCGTCACCGGATCATTCAGCATGTGGCTGTAGGTCGGGTCAGTGGCGATCGAGGTCAGCCAGGTGCCGTAGTTCGTCGAGTCATAGTAGCTCACGTGGTTCATCGCCGTGTAAGATGGCCGCTGGACCTGCAAGGTCGTGACAGCAGTGGCACCTAGAGCAGCGTTTCCATTGATCGTCAGTGTGCCCATGGAACCACCGGCTTCATCCCCAGGCTTCAGGGCACCGTTGATGAGCGTTCCCCCTTGAATCACACCAGAACCGGCCACCGTAGTGCCCACAGCTGAGGTAAAGCGGGTGCCAGAGATCCCCGTGGCTCCGGTGTCGCCGACCCCATTGCGACCGACTTGCAGAGTGCCTGCGGAGACAGTGGTCGTCCCCGTGTGGCTGTTGTCCACACTCATGGTCGCCCAACCATCACCAGCCTTCACGACATTGAGCGCGCCACTCGTGCGGGCCTGATTGTCAAGCAGGCTGCTCGGCACCTGCCCGTCGCGGAAGTGGGCATCCCACAATGCTTGGGTGGTAGAAGGCGTGGTTTGAGTGATGGTGATCGTTCCCGCAGTCGCTGAACCGTTCTCGATGAAGGCGGAACTCCCCGTCGTGCCAAGGAAGTTTCCAGTCCCATCATTGGCCGTTCCCGTCGTGTTAGTGCCAGCGAGACCGGCGTTGTTGGTGATCAAACTGCCGATAGTAATGCTGTTGCCTGCCACCTGAAGGGCAGAAGAGCCGCGCATGAGCACATCATTCTTGTTGGTCAGGGCGTTGGCATTCTCCAGACGAACCACCGCCATTTCATCCTGATCGTAAGACTGGTTCAGTCCAATCTCGAGATCACCCGTCCAGTTGGAGTTGTTCCCCCGCAGGACGACGTAGCCAGTGCCCTCACCGAATTGCTGGTTGTTGGCGGTGCCGCTGTTTTCGTCGTCAACATGCACCACGAGATTACCAGAACGGTTGTTCGCCACATCATCCTTGATGTTGCCGTTGATGATCAGGCTCCCGTAAGTGCCTGCTTGATAACGACCGCTCTGGATGATGTAAAGCGCGAGGTTGTCGCTCATCGTGATGTCACCATGCACCCAGCCTTCGCTGCCTGCGCCGCTTTCCAAGCGCAGGTTCAGGCGCTTGCCTTGCAGCGGGTTGTAGATCACATCAATGTCCTGGAACACCTCGACACGGCTGCCAAGGATACCGGTTTCCTGATAGAGTTCCAGGTGGGCATTGCCCTGATGGGTATCCGAGCCCAGCCGGATGGCCTGCGTGCCCGAACCGGCAGGCAGCCCCTGGCTGGCCAGACGCAGCAGCCCCTGATTCAGGTTGATGCCGCCTGTCCACATCACATTGTTCTCGCGCAGCTCCAGCGTGCCTTCACCTACCTTGGTCAGATCCCCACTGCCCGTCATGTAGCCGCCATTGCCGAGATTGAAGCGCGCAGTCAGCCCAGGCACCACATCAGTGGTGATATCCCCGGCCAGATCAATGACACCATTCAGACCCACTGTTCGGTTGGTGGCACCCGGAATCCCGAAACGGATCACGTTGTTACCTTCAAAACGCAGGTTCTCCTCAATGTTCCAAGTAATCCCGCCAGCCGAGGCACCCAGGTAAACTTCAAAGTTGGTATTCTGGCGGAAGATCGTGCCGTCCAGAATGTTGGTGCGGTTGTCCCCCAGAATGCTGATCGTCTGTGTGCCGGTGGTAGCGGCATTGTTGCCATTGATTCGCAGCGTACCCTCACGGACATCCAGCATCCCCTTGAACGCTGCCTGGTTGGCATCTGTGCCGCCAGTAAGTGTCAGCGTCCCCGCACCCATTTTGACCAGGTCGCCCCCGATGTACTGTCCGGCCGTCGCAGTCTGGACGTTTGCCAGCCAGTTTTCCGATTCAATGTCACCAGTGATCTGGAGATTGGCGGCACCGTCCACCACGTCGATCACGCCACCGTTACCGCCGATCTGGAAGCCACGGTTGACATCCAGCGCTGCGTATGTGGAGCCTGTCCAGCGCAGCACACCACCGTTCATGTACACCGCATCGGCAGTCGCGGCAGCAAAGGTGGTTTTTCCGAGGCGGTTCTCCGCATCGATAGAGAGCACCCCGCCATTGAGCAACCAGCGCATTTCGGTATTGCCTGTTTCATTTGCCCCGGTCAGCACCACCTGACCAGTGGTGGCATTCGTCCAGTTGGAAAGCTGCGCCGCGCCAGTCATCGACGGGCCAGAGACAATAACCCGTGTCGGGGTAGCACCCGCCGCACCAATTTGGGAAGCAATCGTCAGTTTCCCGTTGCCATAGTTGTGCACGACCAGTTCACCGTTGTTAACCGTAGTCAGCACACCACCGGTGATCGTTTTGTTCGCCGTTCCGACGTTGCTGCTCACCAGGATACCGCCGCCTGCGAATCCAAAGCTATTGCCATGAACTGTGAGCGTGTTGGAACCCAGGTTGACGATGCTGTCTGCATTGGCGTCGAAACGCAAGGAATTGAGAGTCAGGCTGGCTGGCAACGCATTGCGGAAACCGCTACCACCATTCTCAGACATATCACCCGTGCCTACCCAGGTGGATACATCGTTGTTGTATTCATCCAGCGCGCGTCCAAAGGAATTCACATTTCCACCATTTGTATCCACGGTGGCAAAGTCCGTCGCCGTCCGGGGTGCGGTGCCGTAGGTCGCCCATGGGATAGATGCGTTGGAAATCACCCCCGTCTTCGCCAGGAGTACGATTGCGGCGGTTCCACCGTTCCCGAATTCCACAAAGTTCATCGTCCCCCCCGTGCTCCGCGTCAGGACGGCACCATCCGTGGCGCTGGCCAATCGACCCATGTTCAGGGTGGTCGTGCGGCCAGTGGCGCTTTGCACCACGAGTTCCGTCCCACCGATGCGGACGTTGACCGCGTTGTTGTTCGCATTAGCAAAAGCCTGGGTGGTGTTGGCGGTGAGATTCCCCACCAGCCGCATCACGCCGCCATTGAAGTTCACGGCATTGTCGCCATTGGCCCGGTTGTTATTGGCCTGGGTGTAGTCGAGCACCAGTTCCCCACCGGTAGTGTGGAGGTTACCAACCGTGAAGTTCGCATTGGAAACGTTGACCCCACCAAAGTTCGCCAAGGCATTGCCATAGAGAACCGCCGTGCCGCGACCAATTTTGGTGATGCTACCACCTGTGAATCGGCTAAAGATGTCCACCGTCCCCCCGGAATTTGCATACAGAGCGACGTTGCGTCCCAACGAAATCTGGCTGGCAGCCGTTGTCGCAGAAGCCGGGCCGAAGCGGACATTGCCGCTTTCGTTTTCAGCGCCGATCATCGTCATGCCCTGGTTGTTGTTCGCATTGGTCGTGATCGTCCAGTTGTTGACACCCAGGCTTTGCCCAGGCTTGGTCAGCAGGAAGCCCACCATCGAATCGTTACCTGGGTCATTCTTCATCAGACCGCCGCCGATCTGGATACCAATCTGCGTGTTCGCAGTTTCAGAGCCATTGATCAGGGCAAGTGTCCCGGTGTTGTAGAAGTCCGTACTGGCTGCCCCAGTATAGCGGAGCCAGCCGCGTTGAAGCTCAATCCGCCCCACAGCGCTCCAAGGTTGTTGCGCTTCGATATTCAAGTGGTCACTGCCGCCGATCCAGGTGCGCAGCACTTCGTTCTCATTGACCAGCGAGCCACTGGAGAGTGTGGTTCCAGCGCCAATCGTCGCCGCTTGGCTGAGTGTCAGTGTGTTGGTCCAGGGGTTGATGTGCGTGACCGTCGTTCCAGCAGGAATCCCTGCCCCGGAGATTGGCATATTCACCCACAAACCGAGCGTATTCCCAACGGTGACTGTCGTGCTGGCAGTCGTCGCAGTTCCACTCAGAGCGGATACCACCGTCCCCGTCGGCTTATTGGTCACCGGCCCGGAAACCGGAATCGCGGCACCACTGCCGTCGAGCTTATCACCGACAGAGCCCTCCAAGACCAGCCAGCCAGCAGAACCATCCAGGCTCCAGCCGCGGGCATCTGTATAATAGGTGTCCTGGCTCACGGCAGTGTTGCCACCACCCATATTGCCACCCAGAATGAAGGTGGTATTACCATCCAGGAACAAGCGCGGCTGCAGCCTTGCCGCTCCCTGGGCCGTCTGACCGGCGCTATCCACCAGATCCAGAGTGATGTTCCCATAGTGACGGTTCACCGAATCCACAGAGCGAGAGAAAATCTGGTTATCGAAAGAAAGAATGCCGACGTAAATGTCCTCCCGGCTCGCGTTCAAGTTGAGCCCGTTGTTTGGCTGGCTCGGATCCACCTGCCACGCCGTGTTTCCACCCAGGTTAATACCGGCGCGCAAGTAAAACTGCCCTGACCCTTCCACCACAATGCCGTTCCCAGTGCCACCTGCCCCCAAGGCCATATTGTTGCGTGCATTAAGAGCACCATTCGCGATCTTGGTGATCCCGGTATAGGTATTGGTGCCATCAAAGAACACCTCAGCGAGGCCACTCTTGGTAATACCCACGCTGCCAGGTGCCACTGTTCCTGCGATGGTGGAGCGAATGAATGCTGCGTTCGATACCATTTGACCATCGGAGGTGCGGTACCAGCCGTTGACGTTGGTAATGATACCTTCATTGGCACCGAAGTTCAGCGTGCCGCCATTGATGTAGGACTGCATGTCCTGGTTGACACCCTGACCCATGTTGGCAAACAGAATCATCCCGGAGCTCACGGTCAGCGTGCGTCCCGTATCGATCGTCAAGGCGTTGGTAGTCTGCTGCCAGCCCAGCATCCGTGAGCCTGGAACCACAAAAGAGCCACCACCATCGTTGAGGTTATCGTTTAGATTGCCAAAGCGCAGGCTGTTCACAGCTAGGTCATCAAGAACGGACGTGTGAGCCAGGGTCAGGTTCAGGTTCTGCCCGGCCGCACCGGCCATGTTGGTGACATCGGTGTAGTACTCCGAATCGTCCAACGGACGCAGATAGCCGCCATCCAGCGTCATGAAGTCGCGGCTGCCGAAGAAGATCATGTTGCGCTCCTGAGTGGATGCCGTGGAATTGGCCCAGCGGGTGTAATCATCTATCGGCTGCACTGCGAGACCACCCAGGACGCCGACGGCGATCTTGTCCGCCGTTCCACCACCTGCGCCAATCATGGTCAGTCCAGTGCCCGCTGTGGCAATGCGGAAGCTGTCATCCCCAGCCGGGGCCGTGGTCCCAAAGGTAGCTGTCGAATCCCAACTTACAAAGCTGAGCACGGAACCTGGCTGCCTGGCGAAGCTATTCACCGTAATCGTCGTATTCTTGTTCGACCCGTTGAGGAGATTACCGACGATGAATGCGTCGCCCAGTTCAGGACGCACTGTTCCCAGCGTTTCCGTTACGTTGTTGTTACCGCTGTCAAAGATCAGGAAGCCGTCCCGCAGTTTCAGTGTAGCGGTATCGTTGATGCGATCCGCCAGATTGGTGCCCAGGTTATTTGTTCCTGCCCCGTTGACATTGGTGCCATCAAAGAGGTCGTGATTGATCACACGCAGCATGCCACGGCGCTCGAGCACGACGTTGGACGTACCGGACAAGGCACCGTTCCCATATAGGCTGACACTCCACCCGTTTGCATACGATTCATTTTGGAGAGGGTCGATGGGCTGCGCATTGTTGACCTGACGCAAGACGACAAGGTCACCCGTAAACGTGTTGTCAGCCGTTAGGCGCAATTCGCGGCTGCCGACCTTCGTCACACCACCGGTCCCGGTAATGGCCCCTTGCACAATCAACATGCTAGTTGGGTTAACGACTTGATCTCCATTCGGACTCAGCGTTCCCAAGATCCCATTATTGACGTTAGTGCCGGCACCACCCGCTTCAATATTGAAGAAGGTGTTCGATCCGTTCGCCAAACCTGTAAGGTTGATATCGCCGTCCCAGAAAGTGTAAACCTTGGGCAGAGTGTCAGAGTTCAGCTCCAGATAGCTTCCCCCTGTTCCAGTGGCGGCACCGAAGGACGTAATGTCCGCAGTGTGGTGCGCCCCGTGCTGGCGGAAAAGATCCAACCGCGCACCCACCACAGGCAACTGCAAGAGTGGGTTGAGCGGGTCAGCGGTCTGGCCACCATACACAAGATCAATTCCACCCGTAGTGTTGGCGGTGGTGAATACGGTGTGGGGATAGTTGGCCAGCTGCGTCGGGGTTCCTGTTGGGTTACCGAGCGGGAACCCATTCGCGACGTTTGTGGCAAAGGGGAACTGGGAACGCGTCTCAGCTCTGAGTTCACCTTCCGCGATCACCAGTTTGCCGAGGTTGTTGATGGATGTTTCGATGAATACCAAATCATTGCTACCCACCTTGGTGAGTTGGAAGCCACCACCGAGGATGATCGGGGCATTGGCGGTCACCGTCGGCGTGGTATTGGTGTCAAAAGCCGAGATATCGATCCTCGCGGTTCCCCCCACGCGAGCGTCCGCCGTGAGTTGCAAAGTGGGCAGAGTCGCCGTGCCGGAAGTGTTCCGCAGGGCACCTGTTCCGCTGACACCATTTCCAGCGATCTGGATGATTTCGCGGGTAGTGGTAGGATCATCGCCAAAGTTCAGATCCGCATCGCGAAGATCCAAAGTAGCACCGGTCTGCACAATGGTTTCATTCCCGGCACCTGTGGCACCGAACGAACGCCCGTTGTTCCCACCATAAAGAAGGCCCTGTGCGACGATGATCTGACCACTCAGGGTGGGTGATCCATCGATCCAGTTCGTACCGGAGAGAGTCAAGATACCGTTGCCGGTCTTCTGGAATCCATTGGTGCCCTTGATAATCGCAGCGATCGAAAGGTGATTATTCCCCACGATGTTAAACTGAGCTCCCGCTGTGGTGGTGTTATCCAGATCGATCCGGTGGCTCAGATTCACGTTCGCCTGATTCGTAAAGTTCCCGTTTGTAACGCTGGAGGGAATCCCGATTTCACCGCCTTCGGTGACCGTGATGTACTCCGCCGCCTGCGGCACACCGGGGACGAGGTTTTGGTTATTGGTGGCCTGCGTGACCCGGAACTCGAGTCGGCCATCGGCTCCGATCACGGTGCGCCCAATGTTGCTGCCCAAGCCAGGCGTGTTGAGCCCGGAGTTGGTGCCCACGTTCACTGCGGTCTGACCATAGGCCAGAATGCCACCGTTGATCAAAGTGTCTCCATAGTAGTTGTTCCCCGAATTATTCACAATGATCGTTCGGGTGTTGGTCGCAGCCAGTTCAATGGTGCCGTTGCCATTGATGGCACCGTTCAGCGTGACATCCGACCCAGCGCCGTCAAAAATCAGGCTGCCGTTGTTCAAAATAGCACCGGTGACCGCGCTACTCACCGTTCCGTTTCCACCCAGAGTGCCGGTTGTGACCGGTGTCAGTCCGTAGGAACCAGAAGCATTCCCGACGCGAAGCACACCGCCGGTGTTAATCGTCGTCTGACCCGAACGGAAATTGCTTTCATTGGTGAGAACGACCGGGCCGGTCCCGGTCACCGTCAATCCGACAGCGTTGGCTCCATTGTTGATCACTCCGGAGTCAATCACCAGCGCGTCGCTGTTGTACTGGTGGATGATGAGATCGTAGTCCCCATCATTGGAGTTGCCAGCTGTCAGCGTGCTGCCAGTGATTGTCGATGCATTCACACCGACATTGGCAGTCACGAGAATACCGCCTGTCGCGATGGTCCCAGCCCCTGACAGGGTGATCGTATTGGCACCGGCTGCATTGAAGCGGAGGCTGTTCACGGTTCCGCTCTGGCTGGAACTGGTCGTGACCGTAACGTTACTGGTCGCACCCCAGGTGTCGAAGGTGTAGGTCGCAAGTGCTGCCACCACGCCATCCAAAGCATTGGGGCTGTTGATGGCCCAGTCCGTTTTAGCGAAAGTTAACCAACCACCGATGATGCCATTGGTGTTGGTGTCGTCCACCTGAGCCATTGCAGCTCCTTCAATGTCGAGCGTGCCACCAACGCCACGTGTGATGTCGTTCAGACGTAGAATGGTCGTGCCACTCGTCCGCGTCACATAAGAACTGCCGGCGTCGAGCGTCGTCGCAGAAACAATCTCCACCCCGCTGTTCAGGGTGGTGGTACCGTTGAGGCGAATTGTTGCCCCCTCCGTGTGCATAGCATTGGCCCCACCGTTGTAGGCCCCCTGCCCTTGCACGGCGATACCACCAGGAGCCGCCCCCAGTTGGAGGGCGGAACCGTCAGCCAGCTTGTCACCAGTGTTGGTCGTGTAATTCAGCTCCACCACACCACCACGAGCCAGGAAGTTGCCAGTGCGCGTGTTGTTGTTGGAAAGGATCAGGGTACCGGCCCCCAATTTGTTGATGGTATTGCTTCCGGAAACGACCCCAGAGAGCTCCAAGGACGCCCCGCTAAAGATCGGCACGATAGCTGCCTGATTGATCGCAACGGTTCCCGTCCAGACGTTGGTCCCTGTGGAGGCACCAAAACCCGTGGAGTTGTTGTTGCCGCCACCCGTGTAGGTCAGAGCCTCCCCAGTGATCGTCACTCCGCGAAGATCGAGGAAGGACCGGGTATCATTCGCAGGCTGGGTAATCGTTACACCGCCTGCCGCCGTTCCGAAGGCACCGTTGTTAGTAACAGCCAGCGTACCGCCATTAACCGTTACCGCACCGGTGAAGGTGTTGTTGTTGGTAACAACCCAGATGCTCTGCTCCACCTTCTGCAAACTGGTGACTTCCGCCCCATTATCAACAATCCGGGGTGCAAAGGTGTTTTCAATGACCGTGCTGCCACGCAGGGTGACTGTACGCGCCCCCGTGCCAGTGAATCCAATCGGACCCGTGTTGCTAAACGTGATCCCGGACTCCGTGATGCCTTCCACCAACGATCCGTCGCCCCAGATGGCCGTCGGACTGCTCAGAGTGCCCGCCGGGCCGAAGCTAATAAGACGATCAGTGCTAAGCGGGCGGGTGCCGATGAAACGGAGACCGCTGTCCGCTACCGTCCCAGCAAGCACCAGGTTGGCCGCCGCATTGGAGGACTGCCCGATGCCGCTTGCAACGCCACCATCAGCGAGAGTCGCCGTGTCGATTCGACCGCCGTTGATCCGCGTGACACCGGTGTACGTGTTTTGGCCCAGCGTCGGAAGGTTCTGGCTCTGGCCACCAAGACCGATGGCACCGGTACCCGTCTTGATAATGCCACCCGTGCCCGTGATGGCGCCGTTAAAGGTGGCAGCCCCATTGCTGGCACCAATGGTCAGAGTATTGGACCCCAAAGACACTGTCGCGCCAATGTTGCCGGAGAGATGATCGATGGTTTCATTGAAGTTCAGCTGCAAGGTGGACCCTCGTCCAAAAGCATTGTTGACGTTGACGTCCACCGCGTCCGCCAGGGCGGTCCCCGCCGCATTGTTCAAAATCAAAACGCCCTCATTGACGGTAACCGCGCCGGTAAACGTGTTGACGCCATCCAGACTCCAGGTGCTCAACCCATCCTTGGCGAGGTTGGTGATGTTGGTGCCACTGTTGTTAACGATCACACCAGAGATGGTGTTGGTGAAGCCAGTTGCATCATCAAAGCGGCCAAGCGCAAGTGTTTTGGAGCCGCCACCTGTGGCTGCCCACGTCGCATCCGCAATGGTCAACCCGCCCGAACCAAGATTCACGATACGAATCGTTCCCGTGGTTCCCGACAAGTTCATATTGAACGTTGACGGAAGCGTCCCACCACCGAATGCTGAGCTAAACTCCAAGTGCGGAGCGTTCCCGCCCGAGCCAAGATTGTAGGTCTTGCTGGCCCCGCCAAGAGCTCCGATGGAATCGGCAATGAGGCGACCGTTGTTGTGACTGATGTCACCAGTGAATGAGTTGCTCGCATTGCTCAAGAGCCACGATCCACCGTCCTCCTTCAAAAGCCCACCCGTGCCAGAAATGAGGCCGGATACGGTTGGCACCCCGGTCGTCCAAGCGGCAAAAGGTGCCATCTGGGCATTGCTCCCCGTTGCTGAGCCGCGCAAATTGAAAAGGTTTGGGGATGCTACAGAAACAGACCCACCGATGACCAATTGACCCACGCCATAGGAAGCGACGCCTTTTTGACGGTTCACCGATGCACCCGCAATGACGATATTATTGGAAATTGTCTCCACTCCGGGTGTAATGCCCACATATTGAAGCAGTTGGGTTTCAGCTTCGGTGGATGCCCCGGAATCGATGGTAATGGTTCCAGATCCAAGCGAACCCGCATCTGTGAACTGCCCCAGCCCGCGATTCAAAAAGAGTCCACCCGAAAACGTATTATTAACGTGATTGAGGCGATTGGTCACGTTTCGATTGAGAGTCAGTGAGCCAGTTCCCGTGATCTGTCCAGCTGAGAAGAAAGAGCTGTTGCCGTTTTGAACATAGTTGGCATTCAGAATCAGGCTGGCATTCTTCATCACGCCGATGTTCGTCGTCTCCGCCGTGTTGATTTGCAGCGTTGCACCCGCACCCACGGAAATAATACCGTCGTTTCTCCAGGCACCGCCACCGGCAGATCCGGCGAAGATCACGGTCCCCTGGTTGATCTGGTTGCGGTTGTTGAAGAGCGTATTGCCATCCGCTGCACTGGTGGCGGTCGTGCCGGGGCTCAGCGTCAGTGTTCCAGTGCTGTTGTAAATGAAGACACCACCCTGGTCTCCGTTACCACCACCGGTGATGTTCGCGCTGATCGTCTGATTGGCATCCCCTGTGATCTCAAAGTAGCTCCAGTTGGAAGCCGTACGTGCTATATTCGTATCGCCCTGCAATGCAATCTGACCCCCAAAAGCTTTGGCGGGATCTGGCGCTCCGGCGGTTAGACCCATCAGGAAGTTGTTACCCGCCTGATTGGTCACCACGCGCAGGAGCCCGCCAGGCTGCACCTCTAGGTAAGCGCGATCATCAATGGACGTAGCCGCGTATTCGCCTGCGATTTTTCCAGTGAGTTCAAGAGTTGAAACGTTGTTTTTGACGAAGTAGGCGAGTTTGTTGGCACTCGTATTGGCCAAGGGAGCCAACACCAGATTCGAATTCATCGACAAAAGGTTGTTCGCTTGGCTGAACCGGACACCACGGTCCGCATTGGCGTTTCCAGTAGCCCCGTTGACGATGATGTTGGCAAACGCGGGCGCTGCATTCGCATAGTCGTGATCCCCGAGGAACACCTGGATGCTCTGATCATTGCCTGCGACGGTAAGATTGCCTGTGGCACTGCTCAAATCCCCCGTGAGCCAGACACTCGAACGCCGTACTTCGATACTGCCTGGACCGGAGATCAAATTGCTGATGAACTGCGTGTCATTGGCATCGAATACCAGCAGCCCGCTGTTGGAGATTGATCCCGTGACACCGAGCGTCCCCGTGCTGTTATTGCCCACCTTGACGATGGCGTCGCCACCGATGGTCAGATCCCCGTTGATACGGTTGTTCGGGTTGGTGAAGGCCAGTGTACTGCCGCCAGCTGTTCCGTTGATGGTCAGATTGACACCCTGACTGGAAAGGATCTGGCCGCTCAACACATGGGTAACCGCCCCTGCGCCAAGGCTGATGGTGCTGTCCGCCGTCAGAATCAGGGGTGCCGAGTACGTGGAAGCGGCGGTGGTGGCGATATTCATCGCCCCGCCATTGAGGTTGATCAACTCCGACACTGCGGTCACGCCACCAGTGAATGACAATGTACCCGCGCTATTGACCACGGTAAGGTTGCCCCAGCGATTGGTCGGGGAGGTGAATCCCAGCCCAAGCCCCGTATTGTTCGTAACCTCAAGAGTACCCGACCCGACGGTGACCCGCCCGGCAAAGGTGTTCGCAGCACTCAGCGTCGTCGTGCCGCTTCCCATTTGCTCAAAATTCCCGGTGCCAGAGATGACCGCAGCGAAGGACTGGGCGTTGCTCCGATTCAGGCCGAGAGTCCCATTGTTCAGGATGGTTCCCGAACCGACCATGCCGGTGGTGCCACCTGACCCCAATTGTAGATAGCCATAGCCGTTGTAAGTCGCTCCGGTGCCAGCCACCGTGGAAGTCAGAATGGTTTTGCCGCCCCCGGTCGTGGTCAAGGTCGTGTTTGTGCCACCCACGTTGGACAACAGCAAGTCCCCAAGAGGGTTGAACTGATGGATGATCAATTCTTCGTTCGCCAGAGTCGAATTCAATGCACCGCTGATGGTCGTCAAATTCGCCCCGACCGTGGGGGAAACCAAAATGCCCCCGGTTGCGAGGGTCGTCGCGCCTGTGATATCAGCCGCATTCGCACCGCTGAAGCGGAGAGTGTCCGCAGATCCGCCTGCATTCGTGCCCGCAGCGGTGATGTCCACATGGAGACCAGCGCCGAACGTGTCCGCAGAGAAAGTTGCAAGTCCCGTGATGGCAGTGCTGGCACCATTGGAAACGGCCCAAGTGCTGCCGTCAAACGTGGCCCAACCACCAAGGATACCATTCGTGTTGGTGTTGCTAGTGGCCGCCGCATTTTGAAAGATCGACAGGCCGCCGCCGACGGCGCGGGTGATCACGCCAAGATTGATCCCTGCCTGACCGACAGCATGCTCCACCGGATCAATTGCCGGGAACACCGAGAAGGAGGAGATCGAGGATGAGCCGGCATTGAGGGCGGTCGCTACACCAGTCGCGTCCAGAATCGTCGGGCTGCTAGCGCCGGAGATAATGGTAACGTTTGCACCGTTCAGCGTCAGTGTGCCGGTTGGCAGCAGATCTGTGCCCGAGGAACCGTAATCGATAATCAAACGCGATCCGCTGCTCAGAGTGGTGCCTCCCGTGTGGGACATAGCTCCCGACACGGTGAGACCACCGTATCCAGACAGGGTCAACGAACCGACACCGCTTATAGCACCAGAGAAGGGTGATGAAGCAAACGCTCCGCTCCCCGCCTCGCGCAGGGTCAAGCCCTGGGTGAGAACGACGTCACCCGATCCGGACAGGGAGCCAATCGTGTCCGCCAATGTTACGGTCAATTGAGTTCCTGATCCAGCAAGATTGATCCGCGCGCCCAGCAGCCCGGTGCTGTTGATGGCGCCGCCAGTGCGGTTGAGCGTCAACGCAGCGTTCGTGCCAACATTGATCGTGCCGCCGAATCCGCTGCTGTTCCCAGTCAACGTCAAAGTGGCTGGCGCCGTGGCCCCCAAATTGACAACACTGTTCCAGTTTCCGGAAAATGCGGTTCCTGTTGAGAGCGTCGTTTGTGCAGAAGTCGTCAATGCGCCGTTGAGGAGCGCAATGGTGCCGCCACTTCCCGCGATCCGCCCGATCGTTTCGGTGGAGCCATTCAAATCGAAGGTGCCGCCGTTTACCGTCAGTATCGCCGTGTCGCTCAGCGTTCCAAACCCACTGGTCGAAAGCGCGCCCAGGCCCGTGGCTTGACCGAAAGAGCCCATGCGCAAGATGCCGTTGTCCACCAGGATATTGTCAATTGTGCTGGCTCCCCACAGGTCCAAAATGCCCGTTCCGGACTTGCGGAAGGTTCCCGCTCCGGAAAGCACCCCACCAAACACACGGGGCGACTCGTTGTTTAGCGCCTGCAATACACTGGTTGCAGCAATGTTGACCTCGCCCCCGGTCTGGTTGGTGTAGTTGCCCCCAAAATTCGCACTGAAAGCAGTCCCGCCGATGGTATATGGCTGGAAGCCCACCACCCGTCCGCCGCCCACCAGACTGCGGACAGCATCGGTGTTGGCACCGATGCTGTAGGTTAGGGTGGCACCCGTCCGGTTGCTGAGAATCATGAGGGACGCATCGTCCACACGCCCTGTGCCGGAAATCGTGAGTCCGCCTTCCTGAATTCGGAAAATATTATCGGCAGTATGGACGCCAGTCAGCGTCAGCGTGCCCGCTCCGGTTTTCATGAAGGCTGCCTCAGCCGTATTGCCGACCAAAATCCCACCCCAAGTGGTATCGGTGCCGTCTCTGCCCACAACCAGTGCACCAGCACTACCCCCGTTCAGGAGATTGATCGTTCCACCCGTGCCCGCGAGAGAGCCCACTTCCTGGTAGCTCCGGATATTGGAATTGGGGCCGAAAAAGCTCAACGTACCGCCCGTGTTGACAACCAAAGCGGAGTTGCGGCTCAGAATGTTGCTGTAGGACCCTTCCCCGCCGATCAAAAGCGTTCCCGCATTGATCGTCGTGGCGCCGGTATTGCTCGATTCAGAGTACGGACTGAATGGGGAGAGCCAGACTACGCCCGTACCTACCTTCGTGTAACCACCTGCCCCGCTGAACGGCGCAGCAATGATTTCAGCGCGGGTCCCGGTAAGGGCGGTACTGATCGCGGTGGTGGGTGCCTGACTCAATTCCACCGAGGTGCCATTGATGACCCGGCGGACGAAGGTGCCTGGCAATACATTGGTGCCCGTCAGCAGCATGCCCTCCGTCAGGCCATGCGCAGATGGGAAGGTCGCTATTGTGGAGCCTACAGCTGCCGTCGCGGCAGGGGTCGTGGCGGTGACGAGCGCGCCCCCACTGGACAGCGTGGCACCTGATCCAATAGAGATCGATGAATTCTTACCCGCCGTCAGAATGCCAAGGGTCTGATTAGCGTTCACTCCGAGGGTCGCCCCCTTACCCACCAAGGTGACATTGGTACCGCTCGCCAGCGTATTGGGCGCCGCAGCAGCCAGAGTCAGCCCACCACCCAGAATCGACACCGACCCTGTCGCCGTGCTGTTTCCGGTCAGAGTGAGGGTGCCGTTCCCTACCTTGTTCAAATTTCCCGTGCCGCTAACAATACCACCGTAAGTGGTGCTGGCCCCGTTCAAGCCCACCGTCAATCGGCCCGCTCCGAGCGCGACATCGCCACCACTCGCTCCACCGCCGGCGAGCGAGCCAATGGTTTCGTTGACACCATTAATGTTCAATACGGCACCTGCCACGTCACCCAACACCACGGCGGATCGATCCGGCAACACTTCGATCAGACTGCCTGCGGCCGTTTGGAGTTCTCCGCCATTGATCGTCGTGGTGCCCGCGTAATTGTTCCCACCACCTAGAATGAGTGTGTTGCTTCCATCCTTCGTCAGCGAGCCGCCCACAGCTCCGACACCCGCGTCCTGAAGGACGCCACTGAAGACGGCGGGGCTGCCACCATTGTCAGTGATCGTGAGCGTGGTGCTACCGGCACCCCGGACGAACAGAATGCGAGAATTCACAACACCTGTCAGCGAGCCGATGGATTGGTTGAAACCATTGTTGATCTGGAAAGTGGATGTCGTGCCGTCGAGACTCACCGCAGCCGTGGAGCCTGTGGCGTTGGCAGCATTGGCCAGGAACGTGCCACCATTGTTGACCGTCACACCCGTGGTCGCCGAGGCTTTGTTGTATTGCAAGATGCCGTTGTTAATCGTGGTAGTGCCAGTATAGGAGAGCGCACCGCCCGCAGAGAACGTTTGCTTGTAGGCTCCGTCTTTGATGATGTTGCCAGTGCCGGAAATGATACCTTGATAGGTGTTGTTCAGGTCCCCTACCAGCAGGAGCGTCTCAGCCCCACCAGAATTGGTCAGGAGCGAGCCGCTGAGGGTGAGCGTGTTGGAGCCGAGCAAGACCTGTGCGGTGCTATTATCCCCTCGGAGGTTGCCCACTGAAACATCGAATCCATTCAAATCCAACGTCGCCGCAGCGGAGCCCAGCAGCATCCGGCTGTTTGGAGAAATACCCGTGGCCGATCCGGCCTTGAGTGTGGTGTTCGCCGAAACGGTCGTCAGACCTGAATAGTCATTGACCCCACTCAAGGTTGCTACGCCACGGTTGATGGTGAAGGCACCTGTGCCAGTGATGTCGTTGGCCAGGGTCATCTGCAAAGCGGTTGCCCCCGTCGTTTTGCTGAGGATGAGCGTTCCGTGGTTCACGATGGGGCCCGAACCAAGACCTGCATCATTGGACGTAGCATTGTTCTCACCAATGGCGAGCGTGCCACCAGCGATGGTGGTTCCCCCTGTAAAGGTGTTGTTTGCCAACACTGTCACGGTGCCTGCACCGCCACTAAATAAGTGCAACGTATCCGTGCCGAGTCCCGTGTTGTTGTCCTTGATGACCATGGCAATTCTCGTCGTATTCTGTAGATTGTAGATGTGGAGCGTGTCGTTCACGCTGTCATCACCCAGCCCAGCGGTTAGGGAGCCCTGACCGATGGTGGCCGCACCAACGGTGCGATCAAAGCCGCCCACCCCGATGATCCCGCCACCGCTCGCGCCGTCATCAATGGTTAGTGTGTTCCCGGCGCCGATGTCCAGTGCGGAGATCGCGGCGGTGTTCAGCTTCAGGGAACCAATGGTCCTGCTGGCTGTGGAGGCCGTGGTGGCTGCATTCACAACGATGTTCTGATTAGCCAGCCAGTTATTGAGGTTCACCTGGGTGGTGTAGTCGGTGCCGCTGAGGGCGAGCGCCGAAATGTCCGTGCCAGCTCCGGCCGTCTTGATCCAGTTGGCATCTGTGGTGCCGTTGATTCCAACAGCCCAGGCACCAATTTGGCCAGCCGCCGTGTTGAGCAGGTCTGTGGTCACATGGCTGGCACCAGTCGTGGCGATGTTGCCGAAATTCACTGCCGCGCCATTCGCACGGGTAATTAGATTGGCCTGAAGGATCCCCGTCCCTGCGGAACGAGTAATGGCATTGAGCCCCTGCCCCAATGCGACGCCCGCCACAGTCTCCGTGCCACCCCCTGTGCCCTGGAGGTTGACTGTTGAATGATTGATCGTGAGGATCTGCGCATCTGCCAGCTTATTTTGGCTAGCCGCAGCCTGATCCAGGTTCAACTGCGCCGCCGCCCGCAGCGCACTGCTGCTGCCAACCGTCACCGCGCCGGTCCAGGCTGTGTTCGTACCGCTGAGGTTCACAACCGTCGCGCCGCCGCTCTGCGGTCCATTGATCAGCAGGCTCCCCGCGCCGCCAATTGCCCCTGTCCCACTGCCGCCCAAAGTCACCGTACCTGCCCCCTGAATGGTAATGTTTCCATTCAAAGTCAGTGGCGCATTGGCAAAGCTAAGAGTGCGCCCGGTCCGCATCGCCCAGGTCTGATCCGCTGTCGCCACCACGGCCATGTTGGCACCCCCTGCCGTATCCCGCTGAAAGGTAAGATTCTGAGTGGCGAGAGACAAATCAATGCCTGATGCACCGATGTTCAGTGTCTGCGTGCCGCCGCTCGCCAGGTTGCGAATTGTAACGCCACCCGCCGGGTTTAGAACGACCCCATTGAACAATTCACCGACACGGATCCCACCCATCGTTACCGTCGCCCCAGATGTGCTTGCCAGACGGTTCGTCACCGCGCCCGTCAGAAGATTGGTATAGGACAAAATGTCGTTCGCTCCAAAGACGGTCCCATCACCGTGGTTGACGATGGTATTGAAGCCCGCTGTGGTGGCATCCAAGATGTTTGTCGCATCACCGCTCGCCTTATAAATGGTGTCCGCATGGCCTGATGTACTCCACGAGAGGCTGGCAGTGAGCAGAATCATACACCAGCCTAAAGGCTTGTTGTGCTTACGGAGCGTGTGAAGGAGGGGACTGTTACGTTTCATTGGGTTGGGTTTCATTGGGTTGGAGGCACTGAGTTGGGACGCGGAAATTTGAAAAAAGGATCGTGTTGCGCAGGGCTACTTGGGCTCAAAGCCGCTGGGCACGCATCGTGGCACATGCATTGCCGCAGATGGGTTGGCACCGACAATGCGGGTGTCCACAGTCTTGAATGAGGGTATTGGTTGGCACAGTATTAGCGAATCCTTTATTCGAATAAACCGAATCATAGACTGAAAAGTTTCAGTTCTTCAATCTTTTTTCCGGGTTTCTGCTACTTTGCCAGAGAGTTGGCATGAAAACCTTCGGGAATGACTCTCAGTTTTGCGCATGTTCTCATTTATGATTGTTTTCACCAACCAATCCTGGCCGAGGGTCCCGTGCACATTCCACTAGCACAACTAAAGCTTTCGCTCGTTTTGCCGCCGTGATCTTTACACCAAGCCCGTCACCAAATTCCATGATCAGCCGAACTGCCCTGCAGACGGCTTCAGCGCGACCAATGGGAGCGACCACCCCGACCTCCCATTCTATCAAAAACCCCTTTGACAGTCGCCCGAAATTCATACACACATCAACGCATCACAATACGTTGATTTGTTTTAACCTCGAACCTGAATCCCCAATACCTACATGTCAGACTACAAAGTAAAAGACATCGGCCTCGCTGAGTTTGGCCGTAAAGAGCTCGACATCGCCGAGAGCGAAATGCCAGGCCTCATGGCCACCCGCGAGAAGTACGGCCCTCAGAAGCCGCTCGCAGGCGTCCGCATCACGGGCTCCCTGCACATGACCATCCAGACAGGTGTTCTGATCGAAACCCTGAAGGAACTCGGTGCCGATGTCCGCTGGGCATCTTGCAATATTTTCTCCACCCAGGACCACGCTGCGGCAGGCATCGCTGCGACGGGCACTCCGGTCTTTGCCTGGAAGGGCGAGACTCTGGAAGAATACTGGTGGTGCACTTGGCAGGCGATCATTTTCCCCGGTGGCAAAGGCCCACAACTCATCGTCGATGACGGCGGCGACGTGACCCTCCTCATCCATAAAGGCTACGAAATGGAAAACGGCGACGATTGGGTCAATACCCCGTCAGACAACCATGAAGTGAAGGTCATCAAGGATCTTCTCAAGGACATCGCCAAAAACCAACCTGGCATCTTCCACGAAATCGTGAAGGATCTCAAGGGCGTCTCCGAAGAGACGACCACAGGTGTCCACCGCCTCTATGAGATGGCACGCGCAGGGAAGTTGCTCTTCCCGGCGATCAACGTGAACGACAGCGTCACGAAATCCAAATTCGACAACCTCTATGGCTGCCGTGAATCCTTGCTCGACGGGATCAAGCGCGCCACAGACGTGATGATCGCGGGTAAGGTCGGCGTCGTTTGCGGCTACGGCGATGTGGGCAAAGGCTGTGCAGCTGCCCTTCGCGGCATGGGCGCCCAAGTCATCGTGACCGAAATCGACCCTGTCTGCGCCCTTCAGGCTGCCATGGAAGGATTCCGCGTCATGCCAATCGAAGACACCCTCGGCACGGGCGATATCTACGTTACCACCACGGGTAACAAGGACATCATCCGCCTCGAACACATGGAACTCATGAAGGACCAGGCCATCGTATGTAACATCGGCCACTTCGACAACGAGATCCAGGTCGATAAACTCAATGCACGTTCCGACGTGAAGCGCCTGAACATCAAGCCTCAGGTGGATAAGTACACCTTCCCAGCAGGCAACAGCATCTTCATGCTGGCTGAAGGCCGCCTCGTGAATCTCGGTTGCGCCACCGGCCACCCGAGCTTTGTGATGAGCAACAGCTTCACCAACCAGACCCTAGCCCAGATTGAACTCTGGGAAACCAAGGACAGCCGCGAAATCGGCGTCACGGTTCTGCCGAAGAAGCTGGACGAAGAAGTCGCTCGCCTCCATCTGGCCAAGATCGGCGTGAAGCTGACGAAGCTCACCCAGGACCAGGCGGACTACATCGGTGTTCCCGTCGATGGCCCTTACAAGACAGATCACTACCGCTACTAGTAGCTCCGTGACGCAGGCACTCTTGTCTGTTCACCAAAAGATTACCCCCCCAAAACCCCAGAGCGCGGACGGTCGAAAGGCCGGCCGCGTTTTGATTTGCATGGGATCACTCATTCACGATGACTTTATCACCCGGCAGTAGCACCGCATCCTCTTCGGGATGCTTCGCATAATCCTTGAGATTGTGCACCGTGGTCACTGACTTTCCCTTTTCGTCCGTTCGGATGAGTGTGACGCGCCTCATATCAGCAAACTTCGAAGGCCCGCCCCGATTCCCAATTGCTTCCAGCAGGGTTAACCCACGCGCATACGGCACTGAACCCGGCGTCATCACACCAGAAATGACAGTCACAAATTGTTTGGTCGCCTCATCGTTCACGGTGATCACCACCGCCGGATGTGCATAGATCTCTGCACTGATGTAGGCCCCACAAATCTTCCGCTGCAGCGCGGACGGCGTCACCCCGGCGACAGCGTAGTTCCCCAAGTGCAAAAGAGGGACGGTCCCATCATCCCCTACCGTGTAGGTGCCAGCGAGTTGGGCGGCATCCTCAGCATGGATGCCACCCACCTTCAGGGTGAATTTATCCCCAGGTCTGAGCGCCAATTCGCTCGACTGCGCCATTGCAAGCCCGCCCTCGAGGAGGATGCCCAACAAAACCATGCAACAGAAAAGCTTCATGATTCAGGGGGCGCGACTACTCTGGAACGATGATTTTGTCGCCTGGTTGCAGGACGGCATCCTGCTCCGGGTGCTTCTCATAGTCCTTCAGATTGTGGACTGACGTTGTTGTTTGCCCGTTGCTATCTGTCCGAAGGAGTTTCACCCGCTTCATGTCCGCAAACGTGGTCGGTCCACCACGGGCACCAATCGCCCCAAACATCGTCAATCCCTGGGTGTATGGAACTGGTCCAGGCGTCGTAACACCTGCGATTACCGTCACCTGGCGCATGGTCGCGGCTTCGCCATCCATGTTGATCACCACCGATGGATGCGTGTAAATCTGGGCTTCGATGTATGCTTGGCTAATGCGACGCTGCAGGTCCGACGGTTTGACCCCGGACACCCGCACATTACCGAGGTGGAGCAGCGGCACCGTCCCATCGTCACTGACGGTGTAGGTGCCAGCGATTTGGGCCACTTCATTGTCGGGAATTCCCCCCACCTTGAGCGTGAACTTATCGCCGGACTTCAGGGCCAGCTCTCCAGATTGAGCGAGTGCGCTCGAGCCGACCGCGATTAAAAACGCGAATACCAGAATGAGGCGCGACAGTACTTGGTATGGAATCTTGGGTTTCATCGTGGGGGATGGGGGCAGAGGCTTGTGCGAGAAGAAGGGGTTAAAACAAATCGTCAGAGCCAGGGCTGCGAGGTGCACCCGTGATGCGGCTCACAACGGAGGCACCACTCCCAGCCGACTCATTGCTGCGTTGTTTTTTGACCTTCGTGGGCGGACCGCCCGTCGTCGGCGTGTAGTAGGTGTAGTATGACGTGTAGTACTGATATTGGGTGTCGCTGCTCACATCCACATTGTTCAGCACCACGCCCAGGACGTTCCCACCAACGTTCTCGATCGCCTGCTTCACACGCATCAGCATCTGACGCGGGAGCTTGCGATGTTGGACGACGATGATCGTCATGTCCGCTTCATTGGCCAAAACCGAGGCATCGCTGACTCCAAGAATAGGCGGTGAATCGATGAGCACTAGATCGAATCGGCTCTTTACATCCTCGATCAGATCCGACATGCGCTGGGAGTTCAGGATGCCCGCGCTATCCGCCGGCAGCAGGCCGCTGGGCAGGAAGTAGAGATTATCCACCGGGGTCTGCACGACGACCTCCTCCAGGGGGACGTCCGTTGTCAGGTAATTGGTGAGGCCCACCGCGTTGCTCATATCGAACAGCGTGTGCATGCGCGGGCGGCGTAGGTCTCCATCGATCAATAGGACGTTGTACCCACCTTGTGCACATACAAAGGCCAGATTCACCAGCGTGGTGGACTTCCCTTCCCCAGCGCCGCCACTGACCACGGTCAAGCAATTCGCCTCCGGGTTGCGTCGGTTGAACTCGATATTGGTGCGCAGAATTCGATAGGCTTCGGCATCAGGATTGAAGCCGCTGGTGCGGTGCAACACACCCACATTCTGCGGAATGACGGCCAGGACAGGAACGCCCAGAAACCGTTCCACATCGTCCATGCTTTTCACTGTCGTATCAAGGTACTCCAGGCCGAAGGCTAACCCCACCCCAAAGAATAAACCCAGCAGGCCACCCAACGCCAAATTCAGTGGCACATTGGGCTTGGCTGGGCGTAGCTCTTGTTCGGCGCGGGCAAAGATTGTCCCAGGGGACTTCACCATCTCAAGGTCTGCCTTTTCTTCCGAATAGCGGCGCTTCTGATCCAACAGCACACCCTCGATTTGTTCCACGTCTGCTTTAGCCGTGACGTATTCGTCGGTGGAGGACATTCGATCCAGAGCTTCGGTTTTGGAGTCGCTCGAGTAGAGCTCCAGTTCCTTTTTGCCGCCCTGTAAGACTTCCAGTTGGCTCTTGAGCCCGGCAAGGTAGTCCTTGCCTCGCGCCTGAATTTGGAGTTTTCCGGTCTCGATTTGAGAATCGAATCCAAGAATCGTCGGGTGCTTGAGGCCCAGCCCTTGTTTGAGCAATCCACCCCTCTCAAGGATCGCATCCTGAATCTTCTGAGCAGCACTATAGAGCATCGGATCTTCGACTTGCATCGCCGCTGCACGTTGAACCAGTTCGTCTGGGGTCAACTTTTCCATCTGCTCAATCTTGGCCTGGAGTTTTTGGAGTTCCAGATTCAGGCGGAGCATCTCTTGTTCACGGGTCGCCTGCATCATCCGATCAGTGGTGGGAACTTGGAAGCCTGGCATACTTGCCGGCCCCGATCCAAAGGATCCATCACTTATGATTCCAGCCTTGCGCTGGGCCGCATACATCTTCGCCCGAGCCTCGGTGCGGCGCTGCTCATGATCCGCGATCTGCTTTTCCAGTCCCATAAGTGCCTGGGTCTTCTTGTCGCGCTCCACCTCGATTCGTTTCTTCATGTAACCCTCAGCCACGGCGTTGGCGATTTCGGCGGCGAGCTTGGGATCTGGATCGTAGAATTCGATCTCGACGATGTCGGAGCGGGGGCTGGATTGTGTATCCAGATTCGCTCGCAATTTTGCCAGAGCCATCTGCCGACTTGGAAGCTCCCACTTATCGATCAGATTTAGCTGATCAACGATCGGATAAAGGGTCTCTGGCTTGGTGATCGTCTCGATCTCGGTCTTCATCCACGCTTCAAGCATCGGGATGTTGTCCGTGTGCCCCTGAAAGACGTCGATCGATTTGGCAATACGCTCAATACGCATGTCCACCTTGCCGCGATATTTTCTCGGCATGATGTAAGTCAGAATAGCTGCAAAAGCAAAAAGCAGCATGAATGACATCAATATCATCAACCAACGGTTGCGAATTACCTGCCAAGAGTCCAGGGCTTGGCGCTGGAGGTCCATTCCATTGTCGTTCATAGTATAAATTTCCTGAATATTAGGAAAACTAAGCTTATTTGTCCAGTACTAAAAAAGCGAGAGACCGTGCGTCACGGTCCCTCGCGTTTGGAAAAAGTCTCGAAAGGTTCATTCCGTCAAAAGATCCGGCACTCTCGGATGCCGGGGAATCTCACTTAACGGCCTCCTAGAACGATGCATTCAGCCCAAGCGACACCCGATTCCGGTCGAATTCGCGAGTGCTATCATCCGACTGAAGGAGCGTGTAAGAATACTGGGCGTTCAGGCTCACGTTGGACCAGAGCAGATAGTTGAGGCCAGCAGAAAGGAGAATGGAGTTCTCCGTCACGTCATCCACCGGACCACTGCCGTCAAACTGGCTGTACACGTACGAGGCTCCACCGTTGACGGACAGACGCTTGTCAAACTGATGGTCAGCATTGAGACCGCTGCGAAGGGAGTAGCGCGTGTCGTATTGGCCAAGCTCGCTGCCGTCGAATCCAAGGGAGTTAAACCACCGCACCCGAGTTTTTTGCGAAACGCTGTAATCCAAGGCTGCCTCCGCGTAGGGTGCGGTCTGTTCGGTGCGATCTGAACTAAAGAACTCTGCACCACCTCGAAATGATCCAGAAGTGCGTTCGCTCCATGCATGATCAACACCAGCCAGCACAAAGTGCGACCGCGAGTCCACGTCGTCGCGATTGTCGTAGTTAGCCATCCGGTAACGGTACTCTCCGATCAACTTTGTGCGAGGAGTGAGGGCATAGGCGAACTGTTGGGCGATCAAGTGAGAGAGCCGATCCTCCATATTTCCGATTCGACTATCTTCGTACTGGATAGCATCGATGGTGTAAGACGTGGTAGTGGTGAATCGGCGTGACCACGCGTAGCTGAGATTGAAGTTCTCATAGCCATAGAAATACTGACCATTCCACAAGGTCGTGGAAGCCCCCATCGCATAATTGGGCTCAACCTCATACGTAACATAGAGGTTATTGCTGATCGATAGTCGTTCTGACATTTGATGGGCGATGTTGAAGGAGACACGTGTGTTGTAAAACGTGTCTTCAGCACGAGGCGCATCGTCAAGATACCGTATCACTCCAAAATCCGCACCTAAACTCCATGGCGTCCGCTTGTCCGCATTGGTGTAGGTTGCCCCCACAGCCCCTTGAAGGAAATAGGATTGGATGTCTGGCAAAAAGGTGTCGTCTGACGACTGGTTGTAATTCAAAGAATCATAACCACCGCTGAGCCCGACAGAATAGGTGACCGGTTGGTCGGCACCAAAATCGGCCGCCCGCTGAACGGCCAAGAGGCCTTGAGCTGATGCACCGCCGATGGAGGCGAGGGCAGCAAGCGCCAATAGTGAGGATTGGAGGGAAAAGCGCATAACGGGGCAATTTTGGAGGTTGCTGTTTTGAATCGCCTGAAATCAGCAGATCAGGGGCAGGTACAAGAAGGAGATGTTGGAACGTGGGTATGACGGCGAACGACCCGGATCCCGGTCCCGCCCTTCCCGCCTCCTTTGGTCGGCTCTTCCTCATCATCAGTCTCGACGAATCCCCCGAAGCCACTGGCTGCAGGTTGGACCAAATAGACCCCACGAATGTCACGAGGGCCGATATAGGAGAAGCCATCGCCCCCTCCATCGCTTGGAGGAGTAACAGGCGGCGCAGGCTGAACGGAGACACCAGCCTTCCCACCTGGATTTTTTCCGGACTCAACCGCTGCTGCCGTCACCGGGGCGGCTGTATCGCTCGCCACTCCTGCGCATTCCGTGATGACCGCAGACATCTTCGGGGCAACAGCAAGTGCTGTTTGAACGATTTGCTGAACTAGATTCTGATCGGCATGGGTCGCAGCAATCGCAGCCTTCACGATCTCACAGGCACACGACTCATTAATAACGAGCGCATCTTCCACAACCATTAGAGTTTTACCGGGATCCTTAGAAATTGCCGAACGGACGTCCGCAGCAATATCCTCACAAGAAGAAGACGGTGCGTCAGCGTAAGCAGGCCCCATCGCCATTAGCCCAAAGGCGGCGACAAACTGGAGAGATGGGAATCGAAGCGAGATGTTGAGCTTCATGGAGGTCTTTTTTGAGGGGTTCCGTTGAGAGAGCGGGTAGTGGGAATCGAACCCACGTGACCAGCTTGGAAGGCTGGAGCTTTACCATTAAGCTATACCCGCGATGAAGACTATATTAACACGGAAGAACCTAGACCTGCAAGATATTTTTCAGAATCTAAACAAAATAGTCTAAATTTCACAATCTTAGATATTCACTAAAATTGGATAATCAGCACCGTTTGCTTATCGCCTGAGCCTTGAAACTAGCATGAACCAGCAACGGTGCAAGTGATTGGCAAACCCTCCCCAAAACTACTTTTTAGACTCTCTGCTCGTTTGATAATTTTTTGAAATTTCGGGAAGAATACTGCACGATCCGCCCCCAAAACCGCAAATTTTCGGTCTCTGCCAGCCCGAACCCGCTCTTTCAGTTCTGCCCCCATCCCGGCCAAAGCTTCAATCTTATCCCAGGGATTCTGGGCAGACGACACGAGTCCCCGACCTCACATTGGTTCGGAAGCAGTCGCTGCTAAGGATGAGCCACTTGATTCCCTTGGTGATTTCCCTCTCCCTTCCCCCCGCAACTCCCGCAAACGAACACAGCCGAGCGCATTTGCCCGGCTGTGCCTTTGAATTGGGTTATTGAGTGGTGACGGGATGACTGCTTATTTAGTACTGGATTTCTTCGGCGTGGTCTTCTTTCCGCCAGAGGCCTTCCCCTTCGCGGCGGCTGGTGCCTCTGGGAACCCTGCTTTGGCGTGTGCGACAATTTCGACAAATGTCTCGTCGCCGATCCCCTCCACTTTGAGCAAATCGACCGGCTCCTTGAAGGGGCGGGCCTTCTTGATCGCGGCGGCTTTAGCTTCGCCGATCCGAGGGAGAGAAGTGAGGGCCTTCTCTTCCCCATCATTGAGGACGCCGAGCAGCTTCGTTTTCTGCGAAGCCGTTAGTGATGCCGCTGCGGCGGTGGCCTTTGCCGAGGGCTTATCATCAGCGGGTGGCTTGGCAGACTCCGCTTTTGCCTTGGCTTTGGCTTTTGACTTAGCGGGTTCCTTCTTGGTCGGAGCGTCGGCCGCGAAGGTAGAGGCGGCCACAAGAGCCGCGATGGCGATGGAGAGGATCTTCTTCATGGGTATGTGCTTAGAGGATGAACTTGCATAAAAATGCAATATTCGCATGCTAATAAACTTCTGGAGCCCGTGTCGAGAGAATTTCACCTCAAAGAATCACAAGACCTCGGGCCTCGAACACAAATCATCCGCAAGTATTAGAATCAGCCGCATTGCCACTACTAACAAGAATCTGCCAAAGGGCACAATTCTTCATCGGGGCGCTGCCCCCCCTGTGATCCGTCCGCTCAATCGACGCAATTACTGCATCTCTGCGTCTGCATCCAGGCAGCGCTGCAGAGCTTCGATGAACTCTTGGGCAGCCTCCATCGGCAGCATGATCGTATCGCGCCGCCCTCTCACATCTTCAGTGATCTTCACAAAGCGCCCGCGGTCATTCTCCTTGAGGTCCAAAAAGAAGATCTTGCGATCATTGACAATCTTTTCCGAGTGCAACGCAGGCTGCGACCTCCGCTCGTCGTCGTATTCAAAATTCCTCATGCCCAGATTCCTCCGCGCTTCCCGGTTTGATTTGATATTGAACAATAACAACCTTCGTCATGAAGGCATAACGACCCCATTTTAGAACTCCAGTCCGTCTTGTCAAACGCTCTATCGCTGCAAGTACGGTGGCAAAGTTGCTCAAGCAGAGGCTTGCCGAGTGTTCCGTCCTGTCCCAAACTCGGCGGCAATGAGTCGCCCCTCCTCAAGTACAGCCCCTCCGCCCGAGCCCGTGCAACATCTGCGCGACCTCTCCCCGCAGCAGTGGAAGTCTGGCATCGCAGCCTGGCTGGGCTGGCTTTTTGATGGTCTGGACATGCACCTCTATACCCTGGTGGCCGTGCCTTTCGTGGCGTCGCTCATGCATTTGGAGCCTTCAGATGCGTCCGTCAGCCAACACGGTGCCTTCATCAACGCGGCATTCCTCGTCGGCTGGGCACTGGGTGGTGCCTTTTTTGGCCGCCTGGGAGATCTCCTGGGCCGCAGCCGCGCCTTGGTTCTGACCATCCTCACCTATGCAGGCTTTACTGGTCTGTCCTTCTTTGCAGAAACGTGGTGGCAACTGATGATCTTCCGCTTTCTCGCTGCACTGGGGATCGGCGGAGAATGGGCCGTCGGCGCATCGCTACTGTCAGAGACGTGGCCAAAATCCTGGCGTCCGTGGATTGCCGCCACCTTGCAAACGGCCGTGAATTGCGGAGTACTCTTGGCCTGCCTCGCGGGTTATCTTTTGGAGAATCAGCCGCCGCGCTACATTTTCCTGGTCGGTATCCTTCCAGCCCTGATCACGCTGTGGATCCGCAGTGCCGTGCCTGAGACGGAGGAATGGAAAGAGGCACGCCACAGCGCACCACCACCACGAATCGCGGAGCTCTTTGGCCCCCGAGTCCGGGCCACCACCTGGCGCGTGCTCTTGATCTGCGGCGTCTCCTTGACGGCGCACTGGACCTTCATGTACTGGCAGCAGTCCTTCATCCGCAATCATCCACAAATCGTGACACTGGATGCCGCAGGCAGAAACCATGCGGCGGTCGTCGCGTTGTTCTGGATCATGATCGGATCCGTGCTGGGAAACTTTGGTGCCGGTGCATTGGCAAAATGGATGGGCTACCGAAGGGCGATCATCATCCTCATGGCTGCTTACTTTGCCTGCATGGTGGCCGCCTTTTGCACGACCTGGGACTACTCCACGACGCTGCTTTGGTACGGCATTATTGGCTTTTGCCAGGGAGTCTTTGGCCTCTTCACAATGTGCCTACCTCCTCTCTTCCCCACTCTACTGCGCTCCACTGGCGCAGGTTTCTGCTACAACTTTGGCCGCATCGTCGCCGCTGGCGGCACCGTGTTTTTTGGCCTTTTCAACGCGGTGGGCGACTACCGCACCGCACTGCTGTATGCCGCTTTTCTTTTCCTCCCGGCGGCTTTCCTGGGCATGCTCCTGCCAGATGAACCCGCCCACGACGACATGCTGGACCAACCTGTCGAATGACCCCCTCCCTTCTCCCAACCAATGATTAACGTGCTCGACGCCGTCGAAGGCTCCCCTGGTCCCCCGCTCCGCCAGCGGATGCATCAGGCATTTTCAGAGACCGGTGTATTCTCCGATGGTGCCCACTTCGAGTATCGCCCGCAGCAGCAATTGATGGCGGAACTCGTCGCTGACGCCTTAGAAAAGTCGCAACCGCTCGTCGTTGAGGCCGCCACCGGCGTCGGCAAATCTCTCGCCTACTTGCTGCCGGCCATCACCTTCGCGCTGGAGCGCAAAAAAAAGGCAATCGTCTGCACCCACACCATCAACCTGCAGGAGCAACTCATCGCCAAAGACATCCCGAGCCTGCGCGAACACATCGGCGATTTCAAAGCAGAGATCCTCAAGGGCCGGTCGAATTATCTCTGCCCCACGCGGCTAAAGCGCGCCATCTCCGAGTCTGGCGATCTCTTCACCAGCACTGAAGCGAGCGAGCTACAGGCCCTCCTCGAATGGGCACGAGACACCAAGGACGGCACCCTCAGCGACATCAACTTTAGCCCGTCCGCCAAAGTGTGGTCGCTCGTTTGCAGCGAGTCCCACGCGTGCACCCCAAGGCGCTGCCACCCCGGCAGTGGCTGCTTTTATCAGGACATCCGGCGACGCATGGCAGATGCGGATGTGGTCGTGCTGAACCACACCCTCTTCTTCACGCTGCTGGCCTCTGCCGAAGAAGTTGCACCAGAAGATCGCAATTTTCTCTTTCCCAATGATTTCGTCATTCTTGATGAGGCCCACACCATCGAGAACATCGCGGCAAAGGCCTTTGGCCTCCACGTCACTGAATCCAACATCCGCTTCGAGCTCGGACGTCTCTACAATCCACGCAGCAAGAAGGGCTTTCTCCCCATGCTGCGCGACAACGAAGGAATCCGGGAAGTGCAGATGACCCTGGACGCCGTCGATGCCTTTTTCCGCAATGTGGAAGCCAACTGCAAGTTCTCCAACTTCGGGCGGGAATTCCGCATTCGCGATCCAGAATTCGTTGAGAACACCCTCCAACTGCCGCTTCAGCGCATCGCCAAGATCGCGCAAAAGGCGGGCGATGCCGCCACCAAAGAAAGCGTGACGCTGGAGTTGCACGACCTCGCCCGACGCATCAATTCGATCCGCGTCGGCATCGGCATCTTCTTGGATCAGAGCGAAGAAGGCCACGTGTATTGGGTGGAGCGATCCGGCGGCGACAATCGGTCCATGTCCCTCCACAGTGCGCCCATCGATCTCGCGCCGAAGCTAGAACACATCTTCTTTTCTGGCGGGAAGGCCGCCATCTTTACCAGCGCCACGCTCGGAATCGCTGGCGATGAAAAGCTCACCTACTTCCGCCGTCGCGTCGGTGCCTTGAAGGCCAAGGCTCAATCCATTGAGAGCCCATTCAACTTCCGCAAGCAGATGCGGCTCTTCCTGCTGAAAAACATGCCAGAGCCCAAGGCACCTGCGTATGAAGACGCGCTGGAAAAACACATCAACCACTTCCTCAAGATGTCAGACGGGCGGGCCTTCGTCCTCTTTACCAGCTACTCCCAAATGCAGGGAATGGCAGACCGCATCGAAGACTACTGCGACGACAACGGATGGCGATTGCTCGTCCAGGGGCGCGGGTTGCCAAGACACCAGATGCTCGCCGAATTCCGCAACGACGTGCACAGCGTTCTCTTCGGCACAGATAGCTTTTGGACTGGCGTCGATGTGCCGGGAGAGGCTCTCAGCAACGTCATCATCACCCGCCTGCCCTTCGCCGTGCCGGATCATCCACTCACCGCATCGCGCATCGAGTATCTGGAAGAGCAGGGCATGAATGCTTTCACGGAGTACTCCGTGCCCGAGGCCATCCTCAAGCTTCGGCAAGGGGTCGGCCGCCTGATCCGCTCCAACAAAGACCGCGGCATCTGCGCCATCCTCGATAACCGCATTCTCTCCAAACCCTACGGCCGCGCCTTCCTTGCTTCCCTTCCGGACTGCCCGACGGAGATGATTTGAGGTGGCTCTTATAACGGGTTCGTCACCGCCAGCCAAACGCAGCTGGCGACGAAGCCCGGTTCTTTGCTTGCGATCTGGGGACCTACCTACCTTCGACATCTCCGCTGGGCGCATCCGTGACATTTACCTAATCGGAAGCAGTGCAGACTGGACATGACCTTGGTATTGTTGCAAACTGGCTACTCCGATGCATAAAAGTGCCGCCACCCTACCCCGCCTCACAATCTGCGCCTTCCTCGTGACAGTGAGCTCTCTGCTAGCGCAGACCTCAGGTGGCCTTGACGCTACGTTTGGAAGCGCTGGAACAGTATTGATTCCCGTTCCTGGATATTCCATCACAGGGAGGGCCGTCGCTCTGGCACCAGATGGAAAAATCGTTTTGGCAGGAACCGCCACAAACGCCACAGAGTCACCCGCCAACCGATTCGTCGTGGCACGACTGAACGTCGATGGCAGTCTCGACACCTCGTTCGCAAGTGAGGGAATCAAGGTGTACGTACCGAAACAGGTGGACCCAATCGCCGAATCTTTTGGCAGGTGCGTTCTAGTTCTCGATGATGGCAGCATCCTGGTGGGCGGGCACTCGGGGAATCAGTTTCTCCTCTCGAAACTAGGATCTGATGGGCAGGAGGCTGCGGTGTTTGATGGTGTCCATCCAGTGCAGGGCAACACCAATGGAGTGGGCGTCAGTGTTGAGGTGAATGCCATGACACTGGATCGGCGCGCCACTCCAAATCGGGTGATGCTGGCTGGCAGCGCCTTTGTTTACGGCCAGAAGAGTCCCAGCACCCAAGAGGTGACGGAGATCACCGATGGGGTCAAGCACCCCTGGATTCAGGAGTTTGATTTGGCAGGTATCGCCACGCCAGATCCCGTACTGACCACAATCAATGAAGGCGCTGCGGCACCGGCAGCGGATGAGATCACAGCATGTGTTTCATCGCGGGATGGCACAGCTATTTTGGCAGGAATGAGTAGCGGTCATCGCTGGCTATTCACCAAGGGATCAATGACCGAGCAAGCGCCTCCCACACTCGGGACCGACTTCGCCAACGAGGTCCATGCGGTTGGGACGTCAGGTGATGCCGATTTCCGAGTCGCGTTCGGAGGAAGCGGTACATCTCTGCCAGGAATCAGAGTAGGCCGTGCACGTCCACTTGCTGGCAACAACTACTTCGGTCCTATGTTGCCCGCGCAGGTCACGGAAGCCTCTGCCCCGACGCCGTCAGGAAACAAGTGCGTCAGTGTTTACGAGCGGCCGGATGGGCGCATTGTCATCGCCGCCAATGACGCAATGGGCGGCGTGTCCGTGTTTCGTTTGACCTCAAGAGGTATGACAGACCACAACTTCGGCGAAAGTGGCCAACTCACAACGAGCGTTGAGGGAGCTCTCGTCGCGGCGAGGGCAGCGGCGGTACAACCGCAAGATGAACGTCTGCTGGTCGTCGGAGATTCCATTGCTGTGACAGCGAATGAGGCAGCGTTGATGGTCACCCGATTCGATCTAGGGAACCAAGTTGCCCCCGCCACTCCAGAAACACCTCAGATTCGAACCTTTCCATGGACAACGTCAAGCCCTTTGGACGTCAATGATGGTTACCCCCTGAATCTACGAATCAGCGTCACTTGTGCGGACCCCGTCCGATTTGCATGGAATCCTCCCCCTTCAACTTCACCAACCGTCGTTACTCACAACGGGAATCAATCAGAGTGTCTGATGGACAGGATTCTTTACGATTGGAATTGGCGAATCAGGGGAGATGTTGAGGTTTCCAGCGAGGCGGGAAGTGTCTTTCAATCCTGGAGTATCAACATATCGGCTCGCCTTGAGGTCCGATACCATTCACCCCAAATCTGGCCCAAAGGAGTAACAAATTTTTATCCTCAGGGCTATGTTCTTCTGTTGGGTTACAACGACCGTATGCTTGGCCAGGGAAATGTATGGTGGGTCGGTCCACCGATAAGGGTTGGAGCCACTGGTAATGTCTATTGGGCAGGTGGGATGGCCGTGTATCCACTCAGTTACGATGGCCCACTCCACTTCGAACACGTGTCTGTGTCCGTCATCAAAGCACCCACAGACCCCTACGCAATCGGACCGGCAAGCAAGCTGTTTGCCATTGGCTCTGCGGGTCGAGTTGAGCTCGATGACATCGCATCCTCAACGGGCACCTACACCGAGATCTGGCAAAAGAACGGCAAAACCCTCCGCGATGCCGCCGGTAACCCGACCTTGCCCGTGTTTAAATCCGTCACGCTTGAGGATGCAGGGACATACCGCTCCATCATCCGCAATTCCCGAGGGAGTTACACGACGCCCTCGATCTTGGTCGGAGTGGTGGACACCACGAACTCGAGGCAAGTTTATGGCGCGATCGGTAAACCCGTCTCGATTCCCGCTCCAGTCGCAGGGAGTGGCTTAACTTATCAGTGGCTACTCAATGGCAAGGAACTGGTGAACTCCACACACATTGCCGGAGCCAAGTCCAAGACGCTGACCATCCGCAAAGTAGAGTCTGGGGATGTAGGAATTTACGCCTGCCACGTCAGCAATTCAGACGGCGGCTGGGGGCTAACCTCTGCGCAAACCACACTCAGGTTAGTGGATTCGGTGCCAATATTTGATTCGTTCGCGCTCCCTGATGGAGCTCTGTTGGATAGCTATTCTTTCGACTTGCGTACTCATGCGAGCATCGGGACCACCAAGTTCAGAGTCAGCGGGTTGCCACGTGGGTTGGTGGTAGATGCGGCTACAGGCATCCTCTCTGGAGCGCCCGCATTGGCTGGCAATTTTACGGTTCGTGTTTTGGCGAGCAACCCGGCAGGAACTGCGGATCCGCTTTTACTACCGCTGCATATCGAAGGGCTACCCTCAGGGGCAGCAGGAAGCTTCACTGGAGTGCAGACCTCCCAGCGACTGCTGGCAAACGTCACAATTGCAGAGTCGGGAGCCTACACCGCTGCCGTGCAGATGTATTGGGGACGTCCGATTCGCAAAACATTCAGGGGCTACATGAATCGCACCGGATCCCTGCTTTCTCTTGATGCAAAGATCACGGCTCCGACTGAGTACGCCGCCGTCGGGGTGCCTGACTTTGATCTGGCGTTTCGCCTTTCGGGCGGCGAACTGACACTAAACACGGACTACCCAATGCATAAGCTGGTCTGGAATAGCCGGACCCTCCCGGCAACCACCTTTGAGGGCTACTACACTGCGAAGTACGGCAGTAGCGACGTCGATGGGTTTGCAGGCATCACCATCTCTTCGTCTGGACGTGTAACGGTGCAGAACCGGATGTTAGATGGACTCAGCTACGTCGGCTCAACGATTGTCTCTTCATCAGGGATCATACCGATGTTTCAATGGAAACCAGGAAGGATGGGAGTGGTCGTTGGCAACTTATCCATCGTGCCAGGTCCAAGCATCGGGAGTTACGCCGCATCCGTGGCGGGACAAGTGGACTGGAGTTATGCAAAGGGGACGACCTTTCAGTTAGGCCCAATTTGGGGCGGCGAGAAAACGCTGGCGGTCCTCGGCAGTCGCTACCTTCCCCCGGATGTTCCATCCGAAAGTGGTCCCCTCATGTTTGACCTACCCGATCATTCTTCCAATCTCCGTGCTAGTTGGGTCGATCCAGCCACCAACGCCGCAGGCTCCCAGACAGGCACGCTGTCGAATAGCAATCGTATCGACTGGGAGATTTCCGGCTTTGCCGATGGAGCGACGAGATTTGGAGCAGTCCGCTTTGCGCCCAAGACCGGCCTATTTTCTGGTTCAGCGAGATTGAGTGTGCCAAACCTAGTTTCGATTGGCGACTACTCCACCTCCATCTCTTTCCTGGGGATGACAGTGAGAACTGAAGCGTCTTCAGCGACGGCGACAGGTCAGGGCCTTTACATTCGTTCTTTGAGACGTCTCGAATCCGACTCCAAAGGTCAACTTGTATCGCGGCCCGCGAAGGCCTATGGAAGAGTCGTTCTGGAAACGAACGCGCACTGAAGCACATTCCGACATGGGCGCGTCGGTAGGCCAGAAAGGCCCCTTGGATTTCTGGTCGATGCGCCGCACCCCTTTCCTGCACAGCTCGTAAGTCGAAGCCTTTCATCCTCGGCCCTTTGGTCCACCCTCGTCATGGAATCACCTATCACTAACAACGATAGACGAAGGATTCAGGACTCCGCAGGCAAGTAATGGGGCTGCCCATCAATGGCGCGTCCCAGAGACATTGAGAAATCATTGAAAGGAATGTTGCGTCGCCGCCCGAATTCTCCATACCAAACCAAGGAAATTGAACTCGTCAGGGCCGTTGTTTCGTATTAGTTTGTCGGTCACTCCCACGCGGCGCGTTTTGGCGTGCCCATGCTCCAACCCTCCTCATGTCCAAGAACCTCAGCCAACTCTCCTTCCGTCAAGGCGTCGAAAAGAATCTTTTCGAGCGCATGGTGCACTCTGCTGCCTCTACTGGAACGGCGGCAGACAGCTCCGTCGTCCACCGCATGGGGGAAGAATCTCTCTTTGGCGATGCGGTCACGCTGGGGGCGGTCTCCTTTTATGACTTCCTGAAAAAGGAGAATGAGGGCAAAAAGGTCTTCATCTGCAATGGCTCTGCCTGTCTCTGCGCGGGAACTCAGGAAAAGCTGCACCACGATCTGGAAGCCCACTTCAAGAAGGAAGAAATCGGCCACATTTGCTGCCTGGGGCGCTGTCATGAGGGTGCCGCCTTTCAATATCAGGACAAAAACTACTCCGGCAAGGCCGCTGAGGCTCTGGAAGAACTCGCCAAGACGGGCAATGGCGATGACGAAGACCGCTACGAGGTCGTCTCCCACCTCCAGCCACCGCACTTGACCGCCGCCTTCCCCGGCATTGATGCCTACTACGCTCCGTTCCGCGATCTCATTGCCAAGGGTGATCGCGACGCGCTGAATGCCGAGCTCAAAGATTCCGGCCTGCGTGGTCGTGGCGGCGCTGGTTTCCCCCTGCACTTCAAGTGGGCATCCTGCCGTACCGCTGAGGGCAGCGTCAAATACATCGTCTGCAACGCGGATGAAGGCGATCCCGGTGCCTACATCGATAAATACCTCATGGAGAAGCAGCCGCACAGTGTCCTGCTGGGCATGATGGTCGCAGGCTGGTTCGCCGGCGCTGAGACCGGGGTGCTTTACATCCGCGCAGAGTATCCAGATTCGGTCCGCATCATTGATGCGGCCATCGCCGACCTCCAGGCAGCGGGCCTGCTGGGGAAAGGCATCCTTGGCAGCGGCTTCACCTTTAATTTCAAGACCATCAAAGGTGCTGGTGCCTACATTTGCGGGGAGGAGACCGCTCTTCTGTCCTCGATCGAAGGCCAACGCCCGGAGGTCCGAGTGCGCCCGCCTTTCCCGACGATTGAGGGCCTTTTCCGCCGCCCCACCATCGTCAACAATGTGGAGACCTTTGCCAACCTCCACGCGATTCTCACGCTCGGCGGCAAAGGCTATGCCGCTATCGGCACCGCCCAGAGCAGCGGACCGAAATTGCTCTCCCTGGATTCGCATTTTGTGAAGCCCGGCATTTACGAGGTCGCCATGGGCACGCCGCTGCAGACGGTCATTGATCTGGCTGGTGGTTTCAAAACCAAGATCAAGGCCATTCAGATCGGCGGCCCTCTCGGTGGCATCGTGCCGATGAGCCACATCGACCAGTTGACGGTCGATTTCGAGAGCTTCAAGAAGGCAGGCTTCCTGCTCGGTCACGCTGGCGTGGTGAGCATCCCCGAGAGCCTGCCGATGATCGAGTACATCCAGCACCTCTTCCAGTTCACCGCCGATGAAAGCTGCGGCAAATGCTTCCCCTGCCGACTCGGCAGCACACGGGGTAAGGAACTCATCGCCAAAGCGCGCGGCGACTCCAGTTACAAGATTGATCGCCAGCTCATCACTGATTTGCTCGACACCATGGAGCTGACCAGCCTCTGCGCCCTCGGCGGTGGCGTCCCGCTGCCGATCAAGAACGCGCTTCAATACTTCGACGCCGAGTTGAAACCGTTTTTCCAAGCTTAGCCCTCCGGTAGCCATGGCGACCAGCTCACAAACATCACTCACTGCTCGCCTGCTCCGCGAACGCGCGGAGCCTGTGATCCAAGAGGCGACGAAGTGTCTGGTCGATGAGTTTCGGCCAGAGCAAGTCTGGCTTTTCGGATCGTATGCCTGGGGCCAGCCTACAGAGGACAGTGATCTGGATCTCTACGTGGTCGTTGCCAACAGCGATGCGGCATCACTTACCCGAGCGCAGAGAGCTCATCGAGTTTTAGGAGATCTCGCACTCCCCAAGGATGTAATCATCAAGACGCGAGAGGAAGTAGATCGAGTGAAGGCACTTCGACCGACGTTAGCTTACAAGATAATGCACGAAGGGAGGCTACTCTATGGGAGCTGAACTTCACCCAACGATCAGAGCCTGGCTGATCCGGGCACGGAACGATCTAGCGGTGGCAGAGTTCACAGCCGAACACCGGAACGATCTGCTCGACACCGCCGTCTATCACTGCCAGCAGGCTGCGGAAAAATCGGTTAAGGCATTCCTCATCAATGCCGAGATGGAATTGGTGAAAACTCACGACGTCAGCAGGCTTGTTTCATTGGCAGCAGGCTCTCACGTGGGGTTCACCTCCTATTGTGCTGACGCCAATTTTTTGGCCCCACTTGCCACTGAATTTCGTTATCCGATGGATGACGAGGCTCCCATGCCTTCCATTGCACAGGCGGACGAAGCCCTAGCCGCACCGCGGCGCATCTACAGTTTCGTCCTTTCCCTGCTTCCCCCCGAAACACATCCCGCCTAACTTTCCCACCGCCATGGTACAAGACCTCGCCACACTCACTGCCTTCATTGATGGAGAACCACAGCGGTTCCAGGAAGGTGACACCCTGCTCAATTTCATCGACCGCCATCGTGGGCGCGGCCATGTGCCGACTCTTTGCGATGCGCCACAACTCGCCCCCTACGGAGCCTGTCGTGTTTGTTCCGTGGAAATCGCCATGCAGGCCGATGGTCCGCGACGCGTCGTCGCCTCCTGCCACACGCCGATCGCACCGGGAATGCACATCTTTACGGAGTCGCAAAAAGTCCGGGGTCTCCGCCGCAATATTGTCGAGTTGGTTCTCACCGATCACCCGCTGGACTGCCTGACCTGCGAGGTCAATGGCAACTGCGAGCTCCAGACCGTCGCGGCCAAGGTCGGCGTGCGCAAGGTGCGCTACCCCGAAGGTGCCAACCATCTGGACCGCAAAAAAGACCTGTCGCACCCCTACATGACCAGCGACATGTCGAAGTGCATCAACTGCTCCCGCTGCGTCCGCGCCTGCGATGAAGTGCAGGGCCAGTTCGTTCTCTCCATGCATGGACGTGGTTTTGACGCCCGCATCATCAAGGGGCTGGATAGTTCCTTCGAGGAATCCCAGTGCGTCTCCTGCGGTGCCTGCGCCCAGGCATGCCCTACCTCCGCGATCTCAGATCGCTTTGAGTCCAAATCGATCGAGGCCACCCAGCACACCCGCACTGTCTGCACTTACTGCGGCGTTGGCTGCAACCTCACCGTAGCCACCAAGGGCAACGAAGTACTTTCCATTCAAGCTCCCGTGGATGCGGAGGTCAATCATGCCCACACCTGCCTGAAAGGCCGCTACGCATTCAAGTTTTACAACCATCGCGACCGCCTCCGCACGCCCCTGATCCGCCAACCCGATGGTCAATTTGCGCCGGCGACCTGGGATGAGGCATACGACCACATCGTCGCCAACCTCAACCGCATCAAAAACGAGCACGGTGGCCAATCAATCGCCGGCATCTCATCGGCCCGCTGCACCAATGAGGAAAACTACCTCATGCAGAAGTTCATCCGCCAGGTCATGGGCACCAACAACATCGACTGTTGTGCCCGCGTCTGCCACAGCCCCACCGCCTGGGGGATGCAGAAAAGCTTCGGCACTGGTGCTGCGACCAATAGCGTGATCGACCTTGAATACACCGACTGCATCATGGTCATTGGGGCAAACCCCACCGAAGGCCATCCCGTCACCGGTGCGAGGTTAAAACAGCAGGTCATGAAGGGGACACCCCTCATCGTCATTGACCCCCGCAAGATCGAGCTGACCCCTTACGCGAAGCATCACCTTCAACTCCGCCCTGGCACCAATGTGGCACTGCTGAACCTCATGGCCCGCTTCATCCTGGATGCAGGCTTGGTGAAGACTGACTTCGTCAAACAACGCTGCGAAAACTGGGAGGAGTTCGAGGCAGGCCTGCGCGCGCTCGACATTGACGCCATCGAAAAGATCACCGGGGTTGATCGCGAACTCGTCCGTGCTGCCGCCATCGAATATGCCAGTGCCAGCGCCGCCATGAGCTTCCACGGACTCGGCGTCACGGAGCACGAGCAAGGCGCAAAGACCGTCATGCTCATCTCCAACCTCGCCATGATGACCGGCAATATCGGCCGCCCCGGCGTCGGCGTGAACCCGCTGCGCGGTCAGAACAACGTGCAAGGTGCCGCAGACATGGGCTGCCAACCGCACCAAGGCGCAGGCTATTTTGAGATGGATGACATCGACGTCCAGCGTGTCTATTCCGAGTTTTACGGCACACCCTCGCCCACCGAACCGGGCTGGAAGATCCCGCAGATGTTTGAGGCCGCCATCGACGGGCGGCTCAAGGCTTTGTGGCTCATGGGGGAAGATGTCGTGCAGACTGATCCCGACTCCGAACACGTCCGGCATGCGATGGAGAGCCTCGACTTCCTTGTCGTGCAGGAGATCTTCATGACGGAGACCGCTAAATACGCCAGCGTCATCCTGCCCGCCTCCTCCTTCCTGGAAAAGAGCGGCACCTTCACCAATGCAGAACGTCGCGTCCAGCGTGTCAATGCCACCGTCAAGCCGCTCTCAGGCACTCGCCCAGACGGCCAGATCATGTGCGAGGTCCTCCAGCGCTTTGGCTACCCACAGGAGGACTACACCCCCGATGGAGTGCTGGCAGAGATCGCCCAGATTGTTCCCTTCTTCAAAGGAGCCACCTGGGAAAACCTCGGCGAAAACGGCAAGCAGTGGCCCATCAAGGAGGATGGCACGGACACCCAAATCATGCACATCGAGCACTTCTCCCGTGGCCTCGGGAAGTTCCACTTCTTCCCTTGGCATGAATCCACCGAGCTCGTCACCCATCGCAGCGAATTCCCGTTCATCCTCACCACTGGTCGCCTGCTAGAGCACTACAACTGCGGCACCATGACCCGCCGCACTGGCAACGGACAGATCGTGACCAAGGACGTCCTCACCATCAATCCGACGGATGCAGCGAAAAAGCAGATCCAGACGGGAGACCTCGTCAAACTCTTCAGCGCCCGCGGCGAAGTGGAACTCGAAGCGAGTGTCACCGAGGAAGTGAAGCCCGGCATTCTTTACACCACCTTTCACTTCCCCGAAGCCATGGTGAACAACGTCACCGGTGCTGGCTGCGACGGAGATACCCTCTGCCCCGAATACAAGGTCATCGCTGCGGATATTGAAAAAGTCACATCGAGGAAGAAGTCCAAGCTGGGAGCCTTGGCGATGGAATCCATCGGGTAGAGAGAGGTCATTCTACCCTGTCGATGCATTTTCTTCTAACCAATGACGACGGCATCCTGGCCCCTGGGATTCAGGCACTACAGGACGCCGTGTCGATGCTGCCAAGCGCGCGCATCACGGTCGTGGCACCCGCAACGGAGCAATCCATGTGCGGGCACCGCGTGACGACTCACGGGCCATTGCATGTCGAGGAACTCGCAGCCGACCGCTTCGCCGTCCAGGGCACGCCCGCCGACTGCGTGAGGATCGCCCTCTTCGGCCTGGGGCTGAAGCCCGATTACGTGCTGTCTGGAATCAATCAAGGCGGTAATTTGGGCCAGGACATCGTCATCTCCGGAACCATGGCGGCCGCGCGGGAAGCCGCCTACCACGGAGTGCGTGCCGCAGGTTTTTCGCACTACATGATTAAAGGGCTTCCTGTCGATTGGGCGCGCACGGCGCGCTGGACAGCGGAGTTACTGCCGCAACTGATGGACGATACCTTGGGGGATGGCGAGTTTTGGAATGTGAACTTTCCGCACCTACCGCCCACCGCACAAGCATTGCCAGAGACGCGCTCCACCCAGCCCGCACGCTCGCCGCTGAATGTCGAATTCGCCAAAGCAGAACCCCAGGACACACCCCACTTAACCGAATACCTCTACACCGCCAGTTATGCGGGTCGGCCGCAAGACCCGGGCTCCGATGTGCAGGCCTGTTTTGGCGGCGCTATCTCCATTTCGCGCCTGAGGCTCTAATGCCCCACAGCGATAACTGTTATGCAAAACGAGTATTTCCGGCATGACCGGCGGATCGTAGTATTGAAGTAATCCTGATTCCTCTTGCGCGTTATGACTTCATCCCCATCTACCGAATGCTACGATGCCCTGATCATTGGAGGCGGCCCATCCGGCGCGTCGGCAGCGTCGATCCTGGCACAACATGGACGGCGCGTCCTTGTCATTGAGCGCGAAAAATTTCCTCGCTATCACGTCGGAGAGTCCTTCATTCCCTTCACCTTCCAGCCACTGGAGCGCCTGGGGTTGATCCCCCGCCTGAAGAAGTCGCACTTCATGAAAAAGTACAGCGTGAGCTTTGTGCAACCCGACGGCAAACGCTCCCAGCCATTTTACTTCTTCAACCGCTACGACCGCGAAACCATCGCCCAGAGCTGGCAGGTGCTGCGCTCTGAATTCGACGAGATGCTACTGAATAACGCCCGAGAAAAAGGCGCGGAGGTCATGGAGGAAACCACCGTCACCCGACTCCTCAAAGAGGGCGATCAGGTCGTCGGTGTTGAGATCAAAGACAAGGATGGCAACGTCTCAGAACGTCGCGCCACCATCACGCTCGACTGCTCCGGGAAAGAGTCTTTTGCCGCCGTGCGAGAGGGTTGGAGGAAGCGCGATCCGTATCTAAACAAGGTCGCCGTCTGGACCTACTACAAAGGGTCGAAGCGTGAATCAGGCATTGACGAAGGTGCCACTACGGTGGCGATGATTCCCAATAAGGGATGGTTTTGGCATATCCCCATGCATGATGACATGGTCAGCGTCGGGGTCGTAGCGGAAGGCAAGTACCTCAGCCGTGACGGCGTGCGCGACGCCAAAGCGATGTTTGATCGCGAGATCGGAGAGAACAAGTGGATCGAAGACCACCTGTCCCAAGGCGAATCCACTGGGCAGTATTGGGTCACGAGCGAGTACTCCTTTCACGCCAGCTACTGCGCCTCTCCGGGATTGTTACTGGTCGGCGATGCGCTGGCCTTCCTGGATCCCGTTTTCAGCAGCGGTGTGATGCTGGCACTCAAGACCGGGGTGATGGCAGGAGATGAAGTTCATCGCGGGCTCAGCAAGGGTGATTTGAGCCCCGAGCACTTTGCCGACTACGGGGCAGCCATCCGACAAGGCGTCGAAAACATGCGCAAACTGGTGTATGCCTTTTACGATCCGAACTTCTCGTTCAAAGACGTCATCAAACGCCATCCAGAAGCCGCCGACGCCATCACCGATTGCCTTTCTGGCGATGTGAACCGCGATTTCAGCCAACTCTGGGAATGGGTGCGCGAATTCGCCCCGATTCCCGATGACCTGCCCTACGGCATGCCAAAAGAGACCGCAGCCGCAGCCTGATCGTTGACGGGCGACGGGGGCCAACGGTGGGGGCTGACCCAATGCCAGGCCCCACCTGCCCCGCCGCCCAATCCAACGCCAAGCCCAACGTAGCGGGACGCGCCAGCGTTCCGACGTGCGATGCACCACCGCCTTCAACGCTCCCCTCGGAAATCTGGCGATTTCCGGTACTTCCCCGCACGCCGCTCAATCTACGGCACCTCGCTGACCGACAAACGTCCGAAGAGGATGGTTTTCCCGGTGCGATCCAATCGTGCCCTGAACAGATCCGTCACGGTGGAGGCACTTCCTTCTCCCATCGTATCGGTGAGCGGATCCCAGTGGATCAAGTCCTCCGACCATTCCGGCTGCGCAAGGATCCCGGTCGCCGTGGTTCGCAACCGATAGTGAAGGCGAAAATCTCCGCCAACAATCTCTGCCCAGGGTGCGAGCGAGACGTCTGACCGGGTAGGATCAGACCCTTGCGCAAACTCTAGCAGGTTCTTCATCCCGTCGCCATCCGCGTCGCCACTTGGATCCGTATTTGAACCAACCGGCCACGTAATGGAGGCCACCCACATGGCATAGGACGTGGGCTGTGGAGAAAGCGTCACCCCCACGAGCACGGGATCATGATCACTACTGCGATACGGTGTGCCGACGTTCAGCGATTGTTGCGCCACCGATTTGCTCTCCAGATTGTAATCCAAGAACGCGGGCTCATCCGCGTTGATGTGCCAGTGCGCCGTCCCGACGATCTGGGCGTCCATGGATCCGGTTGCAAATGCATGGTCCAATCTGCCGCGCGTCTCCCCGAGTCGATAGCTGTAATCCCCGGGCTGGAAGCGAGCGCTTTGATCCGCAAATCCGGCGGCGCGCAGAACATCGAGCGGGTCTTCCTCGCCATTGGAATTGAGATCCCCCAGGATCAAGACATCGTTATCGCCCACGGTCGTCATCAGCGATTGCAACCAAACGGTCAGCCGAGCCGCCTGCGCCGTTCGCAGGTTGTTCCAGGCACCTTGCCCGTCGCCTAGATCCGCATCAGCGCCCGTCGCACCACTGGAAGACTTGGACTTCCAGTGATTCATGCAGGCAATAAAGCGCTCCCCAGTGCTAAGCTCTTCAAACACCTGCGCCAAAGGCAATCTCAGGGGATCTGGCGTATTCCAAACGGTGTCACTATCCGCATAACACGGGCCGATTGGCATCAGCTTTGCCGTCTTATAAAGCAGCACGGTGCGGATCGCGTCACCTCCGGCTCCGATCCCAGGGTCTGCCAGCACGGCGTATGTCCCAGGTGCCGTCGCCCCATTGATTGCCTCCAGGATATCTGCGACCGCCGCTGGAGAGTTTTGGATTTCAATCAGTCCCAACAGGTCCGCGTCCAGCGCAGTGAGCGCAGCGATCACTTTGTCTTTTTGGCGTTGAAACTCCGCTACGTTGCTCGCACCGCGATCATCGGGACCACCGAACGTGATGAAGTAGTTTAGCACGTTCATTGCCGCGACCTTGAGCCTGCCACCCGGCGATGGCGGGATCGCCGGGCGGGGGTTCGCATCGACAAAAGTCACGGGCGCGATCGGCTGGATACGATAGCGCCCACTGGCATAGGAGAGGATTCCAGACAAGTCCGTGACGCTGTCCCCACAGCGCCGAGTGCCTTGCGCATTCAAGTAAGGTGTCGGGTCAGGATAGATCGCCGCGCTGGCATCATCCAGAATGAGGATGTTCAGGCTGTTCTCGGCAGAACGCGCAGTGATGGCCGCCCCGTTGCTGTTCCCTGTCGCATTGGTTCCTGAGGCAGGATCATCATTGGGATCAATATCCTCGGTTGGCGTCACAAGTGCGCCATTCGCCGACAGCATCAGTTCCCCCTGCCGAGCGTAGTTGATCGAAAAATTGCTGCTGGTGCTGACGGAGGTCACATGCAGGGTCTGCGGGAAGCGGACGCGCATGCCCTCCACAGGTTCCAGGTCCGTAGAGGTGGCCATGGGTAGCGCCGCATCCACCCAATTCGGCAGAGCTGCCGTGCCCTCGACCACCAAGGAGGTGATGCTTGAAAGCTGCGTCTGCGCCCCAAACTCCCCCGCCGTTCCCGTGACCAAGACCTGATCACCCACATCGACATCAGCGCTGCCAGACGACGTAAAATCATAAACAAAGAGACCTTCGGAGGTGGCCACGACTGCATCATCATCCGCTGGTAGCGATTGAAGATAAAAGCCGCCCAACGCTGGCGTCGCCCCTTGAAAGTCCGCCGTCACCACCCCCCGGACCGTCACGACTTGATCGGCCAAAGGCGTGCTAGCTCCGCTCCCCTGCACAGCGCTGATGACCTGCAGATTAGTGATCGCAGGTTGGGTGGTAAACGTCAGTGTCGAATCCGCAGCCATCGGCGCGCTGCCGCTATTCGCGACCTGTGCGCCATGCACCGTCAGGGTATAGGTCTCACCAGGGTTCAATCTCGCAGTCGGTGTAATCTCATAACGAATCGGACCACCCGCGATGGTGACAGCGGCACTCCCAGATGCCGCCCCACTCAAGGTTGCCCAGGCTCCAGAGCCAGTCACCGGTTGATCAAAGGTCACCGCCAGACGCGAGGTCGTTGGCACATTCACGGCGGCAGAGATCGGCTTTGTCTCGATCACAGTCGGCGCTGCTGGTGTCGTGGTCGGCGCAAAGAAAGTCACGTCATCAATGGCCAGCCCATCATCGCTGCCGACGGAGTTCGTATCCGCCCAGCGCAGAACGAGCATCGAACCCACTGGCCAGGAGATCCCGGTGACCGTGGCGCTTTTCAAAACCCGATTCCCCGCCACATTCCCATTCAGCGCGGAATCCAAACCGGAAGTCACAGGTGCATCAAATTGCAAAGCAGGCACCGCCGTGTGCGCACTGCCGCTAGAAAGGTCAAAAGGCGTGGCGCTGATTCGATATTCACACCGCAGGAAATTGCTGGGATCACCACTGGCAGATCGCCACTGCTCCCCGACGAAACTGAGCGTGAACTCCGTGATGGCCTGGGCGCTGTCATTGATCAACCGCAGGCCGCCCCTGGCGACGCGAGTGCCCCCCAAAAATCCCAGGGCACGATCCGTTCCTCCACTCTCACCATACGAAAACACCGACGCTGTGCCGCTGCCGCCCGAATCCACCGCGAAGAATAGCGGCGTCCCGACATTCCCATATAGGCTCCAACCGACCGCCTGGGTCGCCGTGATCGGTGATTGATCCAGTTCCTGCGGCCCCTTGTCTGGAAACGTAAAACTGCCTGCATTGGGCAAAGAATTAAAGTCCTGGACCACCACGCCACCCGTGTAGGAGAGCTGCGCCCCCGCTGTCCCCACCCAGACAAACACCAACGCACTCGCGACCACCCGGGCACAGATCTTTGGCACGGGTGACGCATCTCGGCGCTTGGTCCGGAACATCATGCGGGGAGGTTTTACCACAATCGCCAAACTCTGACCACCCTGAAGCCGATTTGCTGAAGAGTTTATCCGCAAAATCCGAAACGCTTTGGAAACCAGTAATTTCACTAATCCCAAGACGATTACAATTTTTGAACGAATTTCTCACCATTGGGTTCTACTCCACTTCCAACCTGTGCAAATCATGAGAAAATCCGTACTTCTGTCTCTCTCCCTCGCTGCCTCAGTCTGCTTTTCGAGCTGCTCCCTGATGACTCGCCTCGGCCTGATTGAGCCAAAGCTAAAAGTCATCGAAAACCGCACCTTTGTATCCGCCGAGGGGAAGAAGTACCGACTCAAGCGCTACCTCATCTCGGAGAATCCGCTGGAAACCCAAACGGAAATCCGCGAGGTGCGCACCGCCTGGGCAGACCGCTAGGCGGAGCCCGCCCCAGCCCGTCAAGAGTACTTCACGTCTTTGCGCGGCTCCATCTCGAACGCGACGGATTCCTGCTCCTCAATGTGGGCCTTGACGACCTCTTCGCGGAATTTGATGTAGTGCGGATCATCCTGACAGATCGCCAGCTTATCCATGCTCTCAACTTCCAGATAGACGAACCAGGGCCAGGGGTCAGAGGGATTGACCCGCTTGCCGGTCTTCACGGTCAGCACCTCTGGAATTCGCAGCAAATACACCCGAGTCCGAGACATCAGAGTCTCGAAGGTCTCTTCATCGACTTCCGGCTTGAGCCGATAGAGGCTTAGGTACGCGATCATATCTCGGGGGGTTTTTGCAAAAGGACCGCAGAACCGCTCGTTCAGGACCGGCTAGGACTTCCAGTTCAGCGCCCCTTTGCGCCAAGCATATCCGTAAGCAGCCAAAAGGATGAGCACAAAGCTCAGCGCCGCCCAAAAAATCGACCCGCCATGCTGGGCCACGTAGTCTTTGAAAATCGTCGCCCAGGGATAGAGGAAAACCACTTCGATATCAAACAGCACAAACAGCATCGCGACGATGTAGAACTTCACGCTGAAGCGTGGCTGGGACTCGCCAATCGGTAACATGCCGCATTCGTAGGCGGAGTCTTTGGTGCGGTTCCGTGCCGCAGCCTTACCGAGAAGGACGGAAACCAACAAAGTCGCCCCGGCAAAACCGGCAGCGACGAGCAACTGGATGAGAATGGGAATGTAGTTTTCGAGCATGGAAAATCGGGACGCTGGAACCCCTAGCCGACAACCCTCCCGTCGTCAAAGGCGGAAGTTCTCCTAGCCACCGATTTCGTCGCTACCACCCCAGGGGTATGACCGCCGATTGATGTCCTGGGGGGGCTGCGCGGGCACACGCGCAGGTAGGGCGCTCAGTCCCTTGAGCGCCGGTGAATGAGCAGAGAAAGCTCCGGCGAAGGCTGCGAGCCAGCAGCGCCCGCCTCTTCGCATCACTTTCACCCATTCATTCTCAGGCTGTTGGAGGACCAACAGCCCTACCTTCGCCAACGGTGCTGGCACATCAATCTACGGTCACACCCCACCCCAGCTAGGCCATCGCGAATTTCTCGCGGCCAGCAGCACACAATTTCACCGCCATCTCCGGCGCGTAGCGGCTGATTTCCCACGCCAGTAGGGATAATCGAGTCTCGGAGCTCCAGCCAGAGCCGTGGCTACGATCATTGTCAGTGAGTTCCACCTCCATCAAAGTCGTGAAGACGGAGGTATCGAGAGAGAGTTCAGCGGGTGCGGTCATGAGGTGAGTTCGGGCAGTGGGGCGGGGACGATTTGGTTCCCATCCAGCACAAACTTGCGCCGGTCGATAGAACCAGAATTGAGCATGTCTTCAATAGCCCGGCTCAGCACCAACCGCGCAGCCTCAGCAGGACTGCAACCGAACGTGCCCTTCAACGTCAAATCCTCAAGGTACGTCTTGATCTGCGGGGTGATCGCGATCGTGAGCGTGAGAGATTCGAAAGTGTTGGACGGGCGCGCCATTAAAACCGGGTTATTACGGCATAATAACGACAGTGAATGAATCCGGTCAATCAAAACCTCGATTTAAATGAGGTTTTTTCCCGGTTAAAATGTCCTATATATTTAAGATATGTTAATTAAATTCAGTTCTCCATTGTCACTTCCCTTCTCTGCGCCCACATTTGACTCATGACGCCTCCCACCGAAGCCGAATGGCTCCAATTGGCCCAAAAAGCCGCTCTGCAGGCCTACAGTCCGTATTCGCGGGTGCAGGTCGGGTGTGTGTTACGATCCCAGAGTGGCATCATCTACACCGGCTGCAATGTCGAAAATGCCTCCTACGGACTGACTATCTGCGCAGAGCGCAACGCCGTCTTCCAAGCCGTCGCGGCCGAGGGTCCCTCCCTACGCATCGCAGAACTTGCCGTCATCGCCATCGGCCATGAGTTCCCGCCCTGCGGGGCCTGCCGTCAGGTCATCGCGGAATTTGCCACAGACACCACCACCGTGCTCTTCTTGGAAAAGGGTCAGCCCGTCAGGCGTCGCATGGCTGAACTGCTGCCGTCTGGGTTCAGTGGCGCAGAATTGCGCTGATCCATCCCTCCGGTGGCGTTTACCCAGACGCTGGGGCCTTGCCATCCGACGCAAAATCAGTTATTACCTTTCCTGCCATCGGTGCCACAGGGGTGCCAATGCTACAACCAACGGCAGAGCCCAACCCCATGGACTTTCAACACCTTCTCTACCTCGGCGCGTTGCTGCTCTTCGCGTTTGGCTGCCGTACCTTTGACAATCGCTTCCTGCAAAAGATCGGCTGGTTAGGTCTTCTGGGGGCATCCTACTATGTCGGGTATTTTATTTCAGGCGGCAGCCACGTCGCAGGTGCCCTGGGGGTGCTGGCATGGTTCGTCCTCCCGTGGCTGGAGATCCTCGGGCGCGTCCGGAAGCTGCGGTTTCCGCTTCGCAACGAAATCAAACACCGCTACCCCCCTTCCCGGGATATCTTTCCCGACCTCAATCAGCTCAGCCAAGAACTGACGCACGCTGGCTTTGAAGAAGTCAGTGATACCGGCTGGAAGTGGCATGAGATCGACCACTTCATGCGCCTCTTTTATCATCCGCAAACTCGCACCCAGGCCGCCATCTCGCTGGCTCAGCAGGGGCAATTTGCCTTTTCGCACGTCAGCCTCACATCGCGCACGCAGCAGCACTGGACCTTCACCACCTCCAACTACCCCTTCCCGCCCACCATGCAATTCCCGCCGCTGCATCGGCTGGAGCGCTTTCCGTACGCAGACTCACTGGAAGACCTCCTCTCCGCCCACGATGCACAGCTCACCCGCTACCGCCTGCGGACGGACGACCTCATCGAGATGGAGCCAGAGCAGCTCACCACCCGCATCGAGGCAGAAATGAGCGCGCAGATCGATCACAACATGCACGTCGGCCTCATCACCCCCGCTGGCGAGGGCGAATTCCGCTACTCCTGGCGCGGCTACTTTTACCTTTGGTTCCAGGTCGTGAAGGACATGATCAAAGTCTAGCCCGCCGGCACTGGTGCAGTCTCCCGCACCTTCCCGTCCAGCAGGCAGCTCACATTCACGTCCCCCAGGACATTGATGGCCGTGCGGCAGCGATCCAGGAACCAATCCACCGTGATCAAAAACACGATGTATTCCGTCGGCAGCCCCACGGCCTTAAACACCATCGTCATCGTCACCAAGCCCGCCTCAGGAATCCCCGCCGCACCGACCGAGGCCAAGACAGAGGTCAGCACCACGATCAACTGCTGCTGCAGAGTCAGATCGATGCCCAGCATCTGAGAGACAAAGAGCGCCGCCATCGCCTCATACAGCGCCGTCCCATCATTGTTAAAGTTGGCACCCACCAGCGCCCCCATCGAGGCAGACCGCTCGCGCAATCCCAGCTTATTGGTCAGTCGCTCAAAGGTCACCGGCATCGTCGCTGTGGAGCTCGCCGTGGAAAAAGCCATCACCAGCGCATCCCGCACCGCCCGCAGGACCGCCATCGGGCTGGCCCAACAGCCAAATCGGATGCGGACCAGATACCAGCACATTTGCAGCAGCAGCGCCGTGATCACCGCCAGCACAAAGACACCCAACGCCTTAAAATCACTCAGGCCATTCTCCCCCACCACGCTGGCAATCACCCCGAACACACCAAACGGAATCACCTCCAAGATCCAGTGAAGGATCTTTACCAAAACATCGCGAAACACCGTCACCGCGTCCTCCACCGTCGCCACACTGCGTCTCTTCTCGCTGCGTAGCGCGATCCCGAAGCCGAGCGCCAAGAAGATCACGCTCAAGACAGTGCCAGAATCCGAAAGCGGCCCCAGCAGGCTCTTGGGCACATTGTCCAGAAATTGCCCCAGCAAATCAGGGCCCGCCGCTTTGGCCGCCTCTTCGTGCAGCGTCGGTTTGCTGGCATGCCTCCCAGGCTGCATCACATTGGCCACCAGCAGCCCGATGATGATCGCCACCAGCGTATTGAGCACCAACAACCGCACCATCCGCCCCGCCAGCTTGCCCCCGATCTCAGAGGTAATCAGCGCATGCACGATCGCCGCCAAAACCAGCGGCGGAGCCAAGGCCCCCAGCAGACGCAGCAGCAGTTTCCCAGGCACCGCCAGCCCCTTAGCCTCCAGCCCAAAGACCAATCCCACCGCGATCCCCAAAACCATCCCCCCCAGGATCCGCTGATAAATCGGAATCCCACACCACAGGCCCCAAAGACCCTTCTTTCGGGGAGATTCATCTGCCGGGGAGGAGTGCGCGTCGTGATCGTGTTTATCCATGGCGAGGATGACAGGAGCAGGCCTCTGCACGCTTGTAAACCCTGGATCGACCCGTGCAGGCCACCGCCAGGGGACCCTGGGGCAGAAAAGTTCGGGCAACGTTGATCCACGATCTGGCTTGACCCGATCCCGCCCCCAGCCTATCAACGCCCGAAAATATGAACGACGATCTCCTTTGGACACCCACCGAGTTCGGGTGGACCGCCCCCATTCCTGAAATTCAGTTCTGCGATGTCCCCCTCCGCATCGACGTGAACACCCGCCCCTACCCTGAAGACAATGACGTGCCGGCCATGTCCCGGGCGCACCACGAACTGGTTGAACTGATTCTCGATAACCTCCCCGACGTCATCGACCTCGCGGAACGCGAGTTCCGCAAGCACTGCGACGGCACCGCGCTCGACTCCCGCACCGAAGGCATCAAAGATCCACACGTCCGGATCGAGTGCCCAGAGCCCGACGAAATCGCCGAAGATGGCAGCTACAAAATCGAACCCTTCGAGGGCGAATCCTGGGCCATCGTCATCGGCCAAAAAGCAGCCCCCGACTTCGCCATCCACATTGAATTCGACGGCACCGAACTGACCGATGTCTGGGGTGGGGATTGAAGAAGCGGCCAGCAAGCGACGTTGGCTAGCTCGCCGGACGCTCGCGGAGGAGTTCCCAAAGAGCGGTGTGATTGAGTAGAATGTCTTTCAAACCGCGCCTCACAACTTCTGAGTTCAGTGCTTTTGTACTCATGGAAGTGTGGGCATCGAGGGCTTCAACGATGGCATTCATGAGCTCGCTGTCCAAGTCAGGCGAGGCGGCGAACTGCTCCTTGGTGTTGTTGACGGCTTGCTGACGGAGTGTGGCGGATTGGAGCATCTTGCCGCGCAAGACGTGGTTCACATAGACGAGCTGGTCTTGCTCGGTGGTTTCAGCGCCGAAGAGCTCATTCAGCTTTTCGATCAGCTCACCCATAAAGACTTTGGCTTTCTCCTGCACACCGCCACTGCCCGTGGCGGTGATCGGCTCCAGCTTCGGCGTCTCGCCTTCGCTCAGCGGCATGGCCTGCTTGCCTTTGTGGAGCAGCTTGTGGCGGGTCAGCACCACTTTGGATAAGTCGATGCCCTCGCGCTCGCGACCAAACTCTAGCAGCGGCAGCAGACGCTTGAAAAAGAGGGAGCGTTTCTCGATGGCCGTGTTGCCGTAGTCGAAGATCTGGGAAAGGAAGGTGTAGAGGCGGATGAAGGCCCCCATGTCGCCTTTGAAAAGGATCAGTGCGTTGAGTTCATCCTGCGCCGCCTTGATGGCGTCCGCATCCTTCTGTTCCTTGGCAATCTTCAGCGATTCTTGCGTGGCCTTGTAGCGCCGCATCAGCCGGTCCACGACTGGCTCGATGGCTTTGACCAGATCGCTTTGCTTCTCGCCCTTCATCTCGGCCTCCACCACGCGATCCACCTCGTAGTCATCGTAATGACCGGCCGCGTCCAGCTTCGCGCGGAGGTTGAAGACGAGATTCGGGTCGGTGGTCGCGGCGAGTTCGGCGGTGGTGTGGTAGGTCTTGAAGGCGGCGAGAATGTCGGCGGCCTCGTTGACGAAATCGACGATGTAGGTCGTATCCTTGCCGGGATGGGCGCGGTTTAGGCGAGAGAGTGTCTGCACGGCTTGGATGCCGCCTAGCCGCTTATCGACATACATGCCGCAGAGCAGCGGTTGGTCGAAGCCGGTTTGGAACTTGTTCGCCACCAGCAAGATTTGGTAGCCATCGCCCTTGAATGCCTCGCGGATATCGCGCCCTTTGAGGTTCGGATTGAGAGCCCTGCTCGTCTCGGTGAAGGCATCCCCCCCGCTGTCCTGATCGTTCACCTCGCCGGAGAAGGCTACCAATGTGCCGATCTTGTAGCCTTGCTCGGTGATGAATTTGTCGATGGCCAGCTTCCAGCGCACGGCTTCGAGGCGACTGCTCACCACCACCATGGCCTTCGCCTTGCCTTCCAGCAGCGGGGCCACAAACTCGCGGTAATGCTCCACCACCACCTGCACCTTCTGCGCGATGTTGTACGGATGTAGCCGCACCCAGCCCATGATGCCCTTCATCGCGGCGCTTCGCTCCACCTCGGCCTGATCGTATTCCGTGCCCTCGTGGGCCAGTTTGAAGGCCAGCTTGTAGCTCGTGTAGTTTTGCAGCACGTCGAGGATGAAGCCCTCCTCAATGGCCTGCCGCATCGAATAGATGTGAAAGGCACGCGGTAGGCCGTCCGCGTCCTTCGTGCCAAAAAGCTCCAGCGTCTTGTTCTTCGGCGTCGCGGTGAAGGCCACGAAGGTGATGCCGCTGTCCGCCGCGCGGGCCGCCATCTGCGCGGCTAGGATGTCCTCGGTGCTCACCTCTCCGCCGTCGTTGAGCTCAGCCAGCTCTTCTGCGGATAGCACCAACTTGAGCTTCGACGCCGCCTCGCCGGTCTGCGAGCTGTGCGCCTCGTCGGCGATCACGCAGTAACGTTTCCCTTCTGTTGCGGCGAGTTCTCTTACCTTCTCTAGAGCCTTGGGAAAGGTCTGGATCGTGCACACGACGATCTTCTTCGATCCATCCAGCGCCTCCGCCAGCTTGCTGCTCTTGCTTCCGTCCTTGTTGGTGATCGTGGCGACCACGCCGCTGGTGCGCTCAAAGTCAAAGATGGTCTCCTGGAGTTGCGTATCGATCACCGTGCGGTCGGAGACCACCAGCACGGTGTCGAAGACCTTACGCTGCGCCGCATCGTGCAGTTCGGCGAAAAAGTGCGCCGTCCAAGCGATGCTGTTCGTCTTGCCCGATCCCGCTGAGTTCTGGATCAGATACTTGCCGCCCGGTCCTTCCTCCAGCACGGCAGCGACCAACTGGCGCGTCACGCCAAGCTGGTGAAAGCGCGGGAAGATGATCTGCTGGATCACCTTTTTCTTGTCCCGCTTGGCGATCAGGTAACGTCCCAGGATCTCCAGCCAGCTCTCGCGTGCCCACACCTTTTCCCACAGGTAGGCCGTGCGGTGTCCGCCTTGTGCATTCACCGGATTGCCCGCCGCACCGTCGTTCCCTTGGTTGAAGGGCAAAAAGCGCGTCGTCGGGCCATCCAGCTGGGTCACCATGTGCACCTCGCTGTTGCTCACCGCGAAGTGGACCAGTGCCCCGTTTGGGAAGCCTAGCAGCGGCTCCGGGTTCTGGCCTTTTGGCCTCGGGTGCCGGTTGAGGCGGTATTGGTCGATGGCATCGCCGATGCTCTGCGTGAAGTCCGTCTTCAGCTCCACCGTCGCCACTGGCAGGCCGTTGACAAAGAGCACGAGGTCGAGGCAGTTCTCATTGTGCAGCGAGTAGCGCACCTGCCGCACCACCCGCAGCCGGTTCGCCGCGTAGCGGGCCAGGATGTCCGCGTTGATCGCCAGCGCCGGTTTGAACTCCGCCAACTTCAGCGGCTGCTTCAGCCCCAGTAGCTCGATCCCATGCCGCAGCACGTCCAAAGTGCCGCGCTGGTCGATCTGATCCCGCAGCCGATTGAGCAGCGTCTCCTCCGCCTTTGCGCCGTGATTCTTCGTCAGCGTCTCCCACGCCTTCGGCTGCGTTTCCTGCACCCAGCCCAGCACATCGGCAGGAAAGAGCGCCCGCGCCCGGTCATAGGCCGCCGCATCACCCACCGCATACAGCCAGCCATTCGCCGCGAGGTGCTCGCAGATTTCGATCTCAAAGCTGAGTTCTTGGTGGAGAGGCATGAATGGAAAAGTGGGCGCGGTTGATTTAGCGGTAGGCGCAGCCCAGTTCCCTCAGCATTTCAAAGGTACTGCAGTATTCCACGCCGAACTCCTCGCAAACGTTTGGCATGGGCACACGCGCCTTGGCTCCGTCCTGGCGGCCCTCATGGGTAACCAGGCAAAATCCATCCTTCTTGGATGTCGCCATCAGCCAGCCATCCGCATCTTTGGCAAACTTGGCTTGCGCGACAGGTAGGAAGCCTTTCGCCACCACCCACGCCATCATGGGCGCAAACTCGCCAGCGATGCCCGCCGTTGAGTCATCCAAAAAGAACTCATCCGGCAGGATCATCTCCACCCAGTCGGAGAGCACGTCGCCGCCTTTGAGCAGTTCCGCTTTCACCCGCTGCGTGCTGTTGATGCGCCCGGCGGCGAAGCCATCCAGAATGGACTGCCAAAAGCCAGGACAGAGGTCAAAACCATAATAGGAGCGGTGCGCCGTAATCAGCACGTTGGCGTCCAGCAGGTATTTTCGGCCCTCCGTCTTCATACCGCGAAGCCCAGTTCCCTCCCAAAGCGGTCATAGCTGCTGCCACTCAGGCCGGTGAGCTGGTAAGCCTCCCTGTATTGAAGACGCCCCTCTTTGGCTGCGCCATAAACAGCAGCCGGGAAACGATGCCCCAGACGACTGCCCAGCGTCAGATAAAAGTTCCCACCACCGGCACTACTCGCCCGGCGCTCAGCGGCTGCCTGCTTGTACTCCTTGTAGAAGGCAAAGTAGGCTGCCCGGCTGATCAACTCCAGGTCCAGCACACGACGCGCAGCGACGACGGGGCTCACCTTGAAGAATCTTGCCAGCCGCTCAAAAGGCTTCTCCCCGTCCTTCACTTCCTTCCAGGCAGTTCGCATCTCATGCGCTGGCACGAGGAACTCCGCCGCCACCTGATTGCAGAATATCTCCACGGCATTCTCCGAGGGCAGCAGTTCTTTGAAGTCCGATATGCCGCCCTGCCCGAGCCACAGATGCGCCAGCTCATGCACCAGAGTGAACATCTGCGCCGCCTTGGCATCCGTGCCATTCAGAAAAATCACCGGAGCGTGGGAGTCACTCAGGACGAAGCCGCGAAACTCCTCCACATCCAGCGGACGGTGCGTGTTGTTTTCCACCACACCGTTGATCATCACCAGCACGCCCACGCCTTCGATCTTTTGGATCAGCGTGCGTAGCGCCTCCTCCCAAGTCGTCAGTCTGCGGCTCCAATGCGCTTCCAGCCCCAGCGTGTGGCGGATGTCTTTGGCCACCTCTTCCGGCCTATCCTTGAGGGTGCGGCTGCCGATGAAACTTAGCGCAGGCTCCCCCTGTTCAATGAGGAATGCCTTCATCCACTCCTGCCGCAGTTGGACCGCATAGATCGTGTCCAGCAGGTGCGGGGACGGCCTCGCAACGGCGCGATCCTTCACCGTGCGGAAGTCCGGAATAGGCAGGCGCTCCTCCGGCGGTTCGGGCAGGAAAAAGTAACCCAGGGGCGTGTAAGTCTGCGCCGCGAACTTCTCCAGTTGCTTCACCGTCGGCTGTTCCTCGCCGCTCAACCAGAGCGGATACTTCGGGAACTTCTGGCACAGCACCTCCTCGCTCAGCCTAGAGCGCTCCTGCGCCCATCGGAAAAGCTTGGGTTGGATCTGTACCCGATCACTCATGGTATGCGGTACAACCTACGCTTCTGGCGGATACATGCAATCCTGGACCTCGTCTCGCCGGCCAAACCCTTCGGCCAAATTACACTTTCAGTTCCTGCACCGGCTTTTTCAGCGCCGCTTCCAACCTGATCAGGCCATCGATCAGCCGGTCTTGGATGGCGGGCCAGTCTGACTCGGGCGACTTCCACCCACCCGGCAGAGACTTACAGATCCGGCACCCCTGGCGGCCGGGGAGATCTTGCCAATCTAGAGGCTCGCCGAACTTTTGCTCTATCTCGTCCTTCTGCGCCAGCAGGGCCTGAAAAGCAGCCATACTCTTGTCCTCGCCACCCGGCAGGCGGATGTAGCACTCCGCACGCCCATCCTGCTCCAAAAGCACCGTGGCCAGCATGAATCCCGTGCGGCCAATGCCGGCGGACAGCCAGCTCCCGGTTGTGGTCGAGTGATTGGCCCACAGCTCCGTCTGACCTTTGGACCGCTCAATGAGTTGGGACCAAAACTTCCGGTAAAGCTCCTGCCGGGCTCCCTGCACTTTCCGCTTCTCTTTCTCCTGAGCCTTCACCTTCACCTCATAGTCCGCCGCCTCCGGCAAGGGGATGATCTGCGTGGCATCGATCAGCACCTGATCACCGATGCGATAAGGGCGCAACCGGATGCAGATGATGTCCAGATCACGCTGATTGAGCCACAACACAGCCGTGGTCAGCTCGGTGGAAAAGTTGGCGGATACCAGAACGATGCGCACCTCGCCCGTGAGCTCGGCTTCATCCGTGGAATCGAGTTGGAGAAAAGTCAGCACCTCACCCCGGGCCGCATCCACATCCACCCTGTTGGCCCGGGCATAAACATGGATCACCTGATCCAGCGTCATGCTGGACACCATGGCCGCATAACGGATGGCCTGGAGTTCCATGTGGCCGCCATCCTCAGTGCGCTTGATCTCAACCACCACCAGCCCCGCCTCTTTGCTCAGGCAAAGCAAATCAATGCGGCGGTTGCTATCCTCCCATTCCCCGTATTCCTCCGCGATCACCATCAGATCATCACCAATCGGAGAGATGTCCCGGCGCAGGAGTCTTTGTAGATCCTTGCGTTCCATCAGGCTCTCAGCAGCAAAGGTCGTCGTCGGTACGGATTCTAGCTTGTCAGCGGTGATTCGATAGAGGCTCATCAGGGGAGTGCGGGTTGGACAGATCAGGAAGATGAAGAAACGGGCGTTAGATTCCGCACGTCGATCTGGGCGGTGACGGCGGCGGAGATCAGGGCGGTGCGGCGTTCTTGCAGCAGGCTCATAAAGCTTTCGGCTGGAAAGGCATCATGCCGAAGGCTGGAATAGGCAACCTCTCGCGGTCGCTTTGATCGCAAGCTGTTGCGCCCGCTTCTTTTTTTGTCCTTTCGAGCTTACCTGGGAGAAATCGATGTGGCAGTGGGCGGGGTTGTTCTTGGCGGGTTCTTGTGGATGAACAGTCGGTGAAGCCTCAAGCACAAGGTCTTCAGCCTCAGCAACCTCACCCAAAGACACTGCCCACGTGCCTGCTGACTGGAAACCCAATTTCTCCGTGAAATGCCTCCAGGACTCTTCCGCCGAGACTTTTGCGGAATCATCGACCGAAAGCTTGTCCTCGTCTTTGGGCGTGGGGCCAAACGCCTGGCTGCTAGGCACACCGTCCTTGCGGTGGGTGGGATGCACCTGCCGGTAAAACAGGCTGTCGGGTGTCCATTCAGCACTCATGCGACAAGCAGCGTGGCGATTTTTCCAAAAGCATCCGTCCAGCCATCCTGTGAATAGGATTCTTCCACGAACTGTTTCGTCTTCAGATTGGTGGCATAGAGCTCCAACTTCTGCTCCGCAAAGTTGATCTCCAACTCGATCCTCGCCTGCGGCCTGCTCCACTCAAAAACGACACTGCCGTCCTCGGTAGGCACTACCGCAGGATATTCCAGATCGGCTGGGAAAATGCGGACCACCTCGTTCATCAACCACGACAGATCCTCAGGCTTGGGTGCCTTTCCACCGCCTTCCAGCCAGCCATCCTTCAACTCAGCCAGCGATTCGATGCCGCCCACGAGTTCAACGTGGGGCAGAAGTTCCAACTGGTCGATTTCGGTGATCGAATTGAGCCGGTCATTCACATCGAAAACGCCGATCCCTTTGAAGTTCACCGTCAGCCGCTTGTTTCCCAGGGCTTCTTTCAACTCGGAGAAGAACGGGTCGTCAAAGGCAAAGGCCACTGTCTGATTCTCCAGGGAACTCAGCGTGCCAGTGCGGCGTTTCGCGTCCAGGCTCTCGACAAGACCCGCCACATTTACTTCCGCCTCGTAGGTCTCGCGATGCGCCAGAACCAGCCGCTTCCGCTTCACGGGCGTCAGCACCGTCTTGTTGGTGGGGGAGTCGGGCAGCCATTCGATGGACTCACCCTCTTCCAAGGAGCGGCCAATTCGGTTGAAGTAGCTGTAACAATCCTTGGGGAAGTCAGTTGGGAAAGGCTGCCCGGCCTCCGTGGCGATCACCGAATTGATCAGGTCCTTCGCCTCCACGATCTCGGCTGGCAAGTCAGGAAGCAGGGTGCCGAGCATCATCGCCACCAGCGCGGGCTTGGCGCTTCCGTCATCAATGCGTTCGATGTGCAGACTGAAGCCTTGGGCAAAGCCCTTCTTCACCCGCCCATGCCTCTGCCGCACCAGGTGCTTCGCCAGCTCCAGCACCAGTTCCTCATACGCCGCCAGATCCTTCGCCGCCGAGAGCGGGAGCGTGTGCCCATCAAATCTTGGCCCGACGAAGCGGGGCTGGATGAACGGTTCCTGAGTCATGTATGGCAAAACTATCGGTTCAGATGGTTAAGTTCAATCAAGTTTTCGGATTCAGGCTCGGACACGATCACAGAGGAGCCTGCCTCTTCAGTTCATTCAGCGTCCGGCCCATGGGGGTCTTCCAGACCTCCCAGCCGTTGGAGGGTTTGCCCAGCAGGGCCACGGCGGCGGGGCTGGGCTTCCTGAAGAGATGATCCTTCACAAAGACCACTTCATCTCCGCGCACCTCCAACACGCCGGCCTCGATCAAGGTCGGCCTCAGCGTTTCGTAGCTGTGCCCGACCAGTGATCGGGCATCGGCGCGTTTCCCCACCGAGCCTTTCAGCACCACAAAACCTTCCTGCGTGTAGAGTCCCTCGCCTCTCACGCCGTCCACCGTGCAGAGAAACCGTTCCTCCTTGCCCGGCCCCGGCGCAGGCGCGGCCACGGGATCAAAGAGCAGATACCCGAGCGTGGACAGGAGCACCTGCCCGGTTTCAAAGATCTCCAGGCACTCCGCCTCCAGCGGGGCGGGCGTGTGGGGCTTCGTGCCGCTGTTGCCGTTTTCCAAGGTATAGCGCCCCGCCTTCCCGGCCGCTTGGAGGCAATGCCACTCCAGAAAGAGCGCGTGGTTGGTGATGAGGCTGTTGGTTTTGGAAACCAGCACCAGCGCCCGCTCCCAGAAGTCTTTTTCTTTGTGGTGCTGCATCAGGCGGGTTCGCGGATCACCCGTCTGGCCGATGTAAACGCGCAGCCCGGTGCCGTCCTCCGCCTCGCCAAACAGGAAGTAGAGCGACACCTGGCTGCTTTCCGGCATCTGGAGGAAGTCCTGCAGCAGACTGCGCGGCACCTCGATCACCTGCACGATCCGCGTGGTGATTTCGGACACGCGGATGCCCCTCGGATCGCCGCCGGGAAGAAAGATCTGAATGGTCTTGGGATGGGAGATCATGATGAAAAGGAAAGAGCGGCCTCCCGCACATCGATCTGCCCGGTCACGGCGGCGGAGATCAGGGCGGTGCGGCGTTCTTGCAACAGGTCGATGGCTCGCTGCGCTTCGGCGGTCAGGGCTTCGAACTTGGCTGCTTGTTCGCGTAGAAACGCTGCAATCTGAAACTGCTCTTCTTTCGGAGGAATTGGCAGCCGCAGGGAATGAAGATCCTCCAGCGAAAATCTCTTTCGAGTAAGCTGAATGCAGACTGAGTCGATTGACTCCATACCCGGTCGCGAATTGAGCAAGAAGCAGATGTAATCGGAATCGATCAACTCGGTGTTCGGCTTCATCCTGATAACGTCTTGGCATATGATGCCGGGCGGTTCCTCAGATGGATAAGTGCAACAAAAGCCCGGCGGATCCCCGACCTTCGCGATCAATATGTCGCCTGAATCGACTCGAAATTTGTCGAGTTCCTTCGCCTTCTCGGCTGTGACATAGCTACTACTCGTTCGGCAGTATCCACCCACTTTCAGGTCACGAATATAGATCACGGGAACGCCTTCCTCTTGAAGTTCTGAGGTCAGAAGGTCGCTCCCGAACGGTCCATTGGTGAAGGCGGCGGGTCGGTTGATTGCGAGCGTCTTGAGCTTGAAGCCCAAACTCCAATGTTGGGGAACTTCTCCGAACCATTCGATGCCGGAGGGTTTGAGCTTGGCCTTGGGGTTGAGGCCGCGGGTGACGGCGTGGGAGATGACGGCCTGGCGCTTCTCCTTCAGCAGCTCCATCAGCCGCCGCTGCTCCGCCACCAGCGCATCAATCTTCCCCGTCTCCCGGTCCAGAAACGCCGCGATGGCCGTTTGTTCGGCGGGAGGCGGTGCCGCAAAGCTAAAGGCTCCAAACTGATCCTGACCGAGATTCTTCATACTCGAACTGGTCCCGGTGCAGACGGCTTTGACATGTCCGCGATACAAGCTGGTTAGAGTCCAGTAATGAACGAAGTGCGGATCAGCATTTGAGAAGGAAACCTGCCACAGCCTGTCCGGCAGGTAGAGGTTGTCTCGGGTCTGAGTTACGAGGCCCGCAGCGCCGATCAGTTCGGGCGTGTTCATGCGACTAACGATGAGCGTCCCCGCCTTTAAAGGACACGAAACCCTCCCAATGTCCTCATCGACGACTGTCTTGTTCTCATCGGGATCGAACGTTCCTGCGTAAACGCAGCTAGTCTTCAACACGCCGAGTTTGCCCCCTTCTGCGGGCTCATCCGATGCATTCACGCTCGTGCCTGATTCGACTTTCTGAATCAAGCGTTTGATTGGTCCTACCTCCCAATGCTCCGGCACATCGCCGAGCCATTCGACGCCGCTGGGCTTGTAGGCGGGGTAGCGGGGAAAGCTCATGGGCGGCCTCCTTTCCGAGCCGTAGGCCGGATGTTTTCGGCACGGGAGGTGCCGAAAACACGAGAAAACTGCTTCGCCGAACGATCCGGCGGGTTTGGGGGCGTGTGGGGCCCGGAGCCGCCAGCCGGAGAATCCTGCCAGGGTGCCTGAGAGTGGGGAGTGCTGCACGGAAATTCCGGCTGGCGTTCCTGAGAGTGGGAAGTGCTGTGCGGAAATTCCGGCTGGCGTACCTGAGAGTGGGAAGTGCCGCGCGGAGATTCCGGCTGGCGTACCTGAGAGTGGGAAGTGCCGCGCGGAGATTCCGGCTGGCGTTCCTGAGAGTGGGAAGTGACGCGCGG
>Ga0209573_1000223_pt1 | contig 141636 bp, 120 predicted proteins | sample TNRBio252014_DNA_FD_185870 | JGI IMG/M metagenome (GOLD analysis project Ga0209573, IMG submission 185870) | Wastewater treatment Type I Accumulibacter community from EBPR Bioreactor in Madison, WI, USA - TNR Reactor_6/25/2014_ DNA (SPAdes)... | ecosystem: Engineered > Bioreactor > EBPR >...
TGGTCTTGAAGAAAAACGCTGAACAGATCGTAATCCAGAGTGGAGGGAGCGACCATGCCCAGTTCCGCATTCGAATATCGATCCTGGTAACGGCGGTAGCCCAGTCCCCAGATCAGCGCATTGCGTTTATTGAGGGCGAAGGTGTGTTGAAAGTCCAGATCGAAGGTATCCAGCACCAGCCCCAACAAGGCATCGGCATGTCGTTCCCGCTGGTAATAGAGCTTCAGGTCCATCTTCGAGGTGGCGGAGAAGGTGTGTTCCCAACGCCCTTGCAGATTACCGCCGGAATCCCGAACCGTGTCGCGGGCCAGTTGTTGGTACGGCGGGGTAAAGGCTGGAACCAGCAGATTCTGTTGCAGGGTCCCGTCGTAGAGACCACCTTGCAGACTGATGCCGTCCCGACCCGAAGGCGCCCAGTCGAGCCGGAAGCCGCCGCTGCCCAAATGCCAGTCGTCTTCGGCGTCCCGCTCCTGAAGGTCCAGCAAGCCGTCTTGTTTGAGGTATTTGCCGTAGAGCCGGTAGTGGGCATCATCGCCCAGCGATCCACTGTGACGCACACCGATAATGGTGTTCTCCGGGTCGCCGGCGGTCACGCTGACCAGGTTGCCGGTGTCCACCGCCGCCTTGGTCAGGATGTTGATCACCCCGTTGACCGCGTTCGCCCCCCACAGGCTCGCCCCCGGGCCGCGAATGACTTCGATCCGCTCGATGTCTTCAAGCAGCAAATCCTGGATTTCCCAGTACACGCCGGCGAAGGTTGGCGTGTAGATTGAGCGGCCATCCACCAGCACCAGCAATTTGTTAGCGTAACGCCCATTAAAGCCTCGAATCGAAATCGCCCACTTATTGGCGCTGATCCGCGCCACCTGGACGCCGGGCGCCAGCCGCAGCGCTTCGGGTATGCTGGTGACGCCGCTGCGACGGATGTCGTCCTGGGTGATGACGAAAACCGCCGAGGCGGTGTCGGCCAACCGCTGCGTCTGCTTGGTCGCCGACACCACCGGCACATTCATCAACTCTTCGATGCTAAGTTGGGTCAGGTCGAGAACTGCGCCTTGAGCGACCGCCATTTCCATGCCAGCCAAGACCACGAGCAAGATCAATCCGCCCAATAAGCGGCGCTTAACCCAGTGAGTTGGTGTGTGCATAAAAATCTTGAGACACACAAGCAGCATCTTCTCCACTCCCTGTTGATTCAGTCAAGGTTGTTTTACCCCTGATGAAATCATTATTGGCAGGACTTTCGCTTTTCGTCATTCCCGCGTATGCGGGAATCCAGTCATTCGTTGAAAAGAATGGATACCCGCCTTCGCGGGTATGACGAATTTACGGGTTTAGCGAAGGTCCTGATTAGTAAGGGGCTTATTATCGCCAATTTCCCTTATCGCGCCATGACTGTGTCAGCGAAGCGCATTCTCATGTTGGCCCAAGACCATTAACGCCCCACTTCCGCCCACTTGAAAAACCCCATCAGGGTTTGCAGTTGCGTCGCCTGCGCGCCCATAGCCTGACTGGCCGCCGCAGTCTCCTCGACCAGAGCGGCGTTTTGCTGGGTGGTCTGATCCATCTGCAAAATCGCTTTATTAACCTGTTCAATGCCACTGGCCTGCTCACGGGCCGCCGCCGCCATCTCGGCAACGATATCGCTCACTTTCTTGACCGCTGTCATAATCTCTTGGAGCGTCTGGCCGGATTGCTCGACCAGCCGGCCACCATCCCGCACCTTGCCCACACTGTCGGTGATCAGCCCCTTAATCTGCTTGGCCGCGTCGGCGCTGCGCTGGGCCAGTTTGCGGACCTCGGCAGCCACCACGGCGAAACCTCGCCCCTGCTCCCCAGCCCGGGCGGCCTCGACGGCGGCGTTAAGGGCCAGCAAGTTGGTTTGAAACGCAATCTCGTCGATCACGCCAATGATATCGGCAATCTGCTGGCTGCTTTGAGCGATGGCGTTCATCGCGGTCACGGCCTGATCCACCACCTGCCCACCCTGCTCAGCTTGCGACCGGGCAGTGACCGCCAGTTGATTGGCTTGTCCGGCATGGTCAGCGCTGTGCCTGACCGTCGCCGTCAGTTCTTCCATTGAGGCAGCGGTTTCTTCCAAGGCGGAGGCTTGTTCTTCAGTGCGCTGCGCCAGGTCAGCACTGCCTTGGGCGATTTGAGCAGCGGTGGAACTGACCGTATCCGTTGCGGTGTGGATTTCCCCGACAACGGTCTTCAATTTCTGCTGGGTGGCGTCCAGCGCTGTGAGCAACTGACCCACCTCGTCGCGGCTGGTGATGATGATGGCATGATCGAGTTCACCCGCTGCGATGTCGCCAGCCACTTGTTGCGCCTGCCGGAGCGACCGAATAATCAGGCGGATAATCCCATAGGCCAGCAGGAGCGCGAACGCCATACACACCAGCACCGTGGCCAAGGTCATCAGGGTGTTTTCATTCAATTTAGCAATACGGTCTTGCAGCAACCCTTGCAGAGTGGGCGCTACAACCTCGTACAGACCAAAGCCCGCTTCGATGGCCCGCGTGCCAGCGGCGAAAACCTCACTGGGCGATAGCTCGTCATCAATTTGTTCGCTGCGAGCGAGCTGCTCAACTATCGTCAAAAATGCGCTCATTGGAGCTGCCAAAGCCTCCAGCCGGGCTTGTAAAACCGGTTTGAGCGTTTCGTTGCTCTTAAACGCTGTTTCCAAGCTGTCCTGAATGCCTCCACGCATCATCTCAAGCTGCCCCAATGACTTGGCGAGCCGAACGTGGTCGTCTTCCCCAATCTGCCGGCGCGCTACGATCCCCGCTGCGCTGCCTCGCAGCCGCCCCAATTGTTCAACCAGGAACGGCAGTCGGTTGACGATGACATCCATCAGACTGTAACTGTCCAAGTAGGGGTCTAAAGCCAGATTAGACGTGATGCTCACATGGGCCGTCAGATCGAGCAGCTTGTCAATAAGCGCGGTATGCTGCGCGAAGCTGTCTTTGGCGGCCAGACTGAAAACATTGGCGCCAAGCTTCTGCCAGTCCGCCTTGATGGCTTGCCATGCACTCGTTGTGTCCAGCAGGCTGCCGAATTGGGCATCCACAGCGTCCATTGCCTTGAAGTCCTCGGTGAGCTGGCCTTGCTTAGCCGTGATTTTTTCCCGAAATGAGGCATCGCCGTTGAGATAGGCGTTACTCATGCCGCGATGCTCCGCGAGATGCTGCAACAACGCGCGCACCGGTTGCAGATATTGCACTCCCCGGACTTCCTGGCGAGCGAAGTCGATGGCCAGGTTCTTCTCCGTAATCAGCAGATGCGTCAATAAAACGATGGGTATCCCGAGCGCTGCTACTAAAAAAGCCAGCTTTTGCCAAATTCTCAGCCGGTTAAGCACGTTCATTAAGTCATTTTCCCCTGATTTAATTCAATCAACACTGGATTGAACATCATTGTTGGTTGTGTAGCCCGCTGGGCCTCGCGAAATTTTCAGGAGTCGTTCCTGGCTCCCACCGATTTTTGCAACTCCAGGTTCAGGGCGTCCCACACCTGTTGATACTGGATTTCCATTGCCGCCATGAGTGTCGCCACCTCGTCCCATTGTTGCGTCCGTCCACGATCCTCCAGAACTTTGCACAGCGCCGCCAGCGGCTGTGCGCCCAGATTGGCGCTGCTGGATTTGAAGCTGTGCGCCGCCTGGCGTAGCGCCTCCGCCTCGCTCGCCGCCACTGCGTCCCGCAGTCGCTGCAACAAATCCGGGGCCGTCCGTTGATAGAGCTGAATGAGTTTCGTCACCAAATCAGGCGCGCCTGGCCGCTGCAAGGCCCGAATCCGGTCGAATGCGCCCGGCTCCAAGGGCGGTTCGGCAATAGAAGAAACCGGTGACGTGGGAGCCTCCGGGGCTGGCGCACTCAGCCCTGGAGAGTCGCTTGCCGAGATCACCGGGGCAGTCGCTACCGTGACCTGATGGCTGACCGGTAGCCAGCGCTGCAATATCTGGCACAGTTGGTCGGGATTAAAGGGCTTGCTCAGATAGTCGTCCATACCCGCCGCCAGGCATTGTTCACGAAACCCCTGCATGACATTCGCTGTCAAGGCAATAATCGGCAGGCGGGCGTGGTTCCGCGTCCGTTCCCAGAGGCGGATCACTGCGGTAGCGGCAAAGCCATCCATTACCGGCATTTGGCAATCCATCAAGATCAGATCAAACCCTCCCCTGGCGACGGCCTTGATCGCTCCCTGACCGTCGTCGACCACCTCCGCCTGGCAACCCAGCAATTCCAGCATCGCCACTGCGACTTCCTGATTGATGGGAATATCTTCGGCCACCAACACCCGGCCCTGGCAACCCTTTGGCGTACTGGCGGGGGTGAGCAGAGAGGGGCGACTCAAGGCAACCGACGGGTGACCCACGCAGTCATGCAGGGCTTCATACAACTCTGCCTGCCGCACGGGTTTAGGCAGACAACCGCTAATATCTGTCTCGAACAGGGGATCAAGACGCGCATCCAGCTCACCCGAAGTCAACATCAGCAACCGGGTCGCGGCCAGCAGCGGCTCCGCCTTGATGCGGCGCGCCAGTTCAACGCCATCCAGATCGGCAATGCGTCGATCCAGAATCACCAAGTCATAGGGCTGACCCGCCTGCGCCGCCGCCTTCAACACCACCAGCGCTGGTTCGCCTTGATCAACCGCCTGGGCTGGGATTCCCCAGGCGACGAGTTGACGCAACAGAATTTCCCGGTTGGTGGAATGTGCATCGACCAGGAGCATACGCCGTTGACTCAGGTCATCGCGCCCCGGCCACACCATCGGGACCATGCCCTGAGCGGCATACGCCAGCGGCGCCGTGAACGAGAAAGTCGAACCCACCCCCAGCGTGCTCTCAACTGCCAGTTCGCCCCCCATCAGTTGCACCAGTTGCCTGGAAATCGCCAGCCCCAGTCCTGTGCCTCCATAACAGCGCGTTGTTGAACTGTCTGCCTGAGAGAATGCCTCGAAAATCCGGCTTTGCGCCTCGGGAGCAATGCCGATGCCAGTATCGGTAACACCCATGCGCAGCCTCAAGGTCTCGGCCTGTTGGGCCAGGATGTTGACACGAACCACCAGTTCGCCCCGTTCGGTGAATTTGAGAGCGTTGCCGAGCAGATTGATCAGCACTTGTCGCAACCGCGTTGGGTCGCCTCGGAGCCGGGACGGCAGTTCAGGAGGGATATCCACCGCCAGTTCCAGTCCCTTGGTGTACCCCCGCTCGGCGAACAGCATCGCGACTTCTTCCACCAGTTCACGCAGGTCGAAATCAACCGTCTCCAAGACCAGATGACCGGTCTCGATCTTGGAAAAATCCAGAATGTCGTTAATGACCGACAGCAGGGACTGGGCCGAATGCAAAATATTCTTTGCAAACCGCTGCTGCTGTTCGTTCAAGGCCGTTCCCAGCAACAATTCAGTCATCCCGAGCACCCCATTCATCGGCGTGCGAATCTCGTGGCTCATGGTCGCCAGAAACGCCGATTTGGCCCGATTCGCGGCCTCGGCGTCCTCCTTGGCCTGCTGCAAGGCGATTTCCACCTGTTTACGTTCAGTGATATCCCGCCCTACTCTAGCGAATTCCTGAAACTGGCCCTGAACGTCAAAAACCGCTCGATCGGTCCATTGCAGCCAGCGGCTTTGACCCTCCGGCAAGATCACGCGATGCTCAATATTGGCGACCCGTTGCCGACGTCCCAAACTCGCCAGATAAGCCTGGATGGCCGGTCGATCCTCCTCGGAAATCGGCGGTATAAAAGATTGGCCGATCAATTCAGCCCGGGTTTTGCCGAAATAGCGACAATACGCTTCATTGACAAAAGTGAGCTGCTCACGGGCGTCCCACCGGCAAATCAGCTCGGTTTGATCCTCGACGATGGCGCGATAGCGGGCTTCGCTCTCCAACACCGCAGCCGTTTGCACTGCTACCTGACGTTCTCGCTCTTGCAAGCGGGCGGCCATGTCATCGAAGGCTATCGCTACCCGGCCAATTTCATTGCGCGGACTCAAACCGATGCGATGATGCAAATCGCCCTGGCCGATGCGCTGGACGCCGGTTTGCAGGCGTTGCATGGGCCGGAGTAGCTGGCGTGAAAGCAGGCTGGAAACCATCTGGCTCAGCGGCAAGCCAATCAACAACACACCGCAAAATAACGTCCACCAGGCGATCCGGCGAGCGGCGTAGGCTTCCACCTGAGGCAATTCCGTCACAGCCAACCAGGGAGCGCCAGGCACCGGAACCATCGCGCCCACCACCGCTTCACCTTGAAAATTACGATATTCGCCGCTCCATCCATCCTGGGCGACCCGCGCCACCGGGGCCAGCCATTCCGGGCGATTCTTCAGGCGCGTTGGGGCCGACACCACTTCAGGACTGGAGTGAGCGATCACTTGCCCGCTTTGGTTGATCAAATAAGCAATGCCTGTCTGGCCGAAATGCAAACTGGCGAGCACCTCGTTCAATACGCCCATGCGCAGGCGGACGGCGACGATATCTTGCTGAGCCGAAGGGGCGGCAAAGATCAGGTAGGGTTCGTTGGCAGCGGACAATGGCGTTTCACCGATGTAGCGCTCGCCCTGTCGGGCCGCCAGGAACCAGCGCGACTGGGGAATGGTGAGCGGATTCGCCAACGTGCTCTGATCGCTGGGCGCATAAGCGATGATCTGACCGGCGGCGCTGACATATACCAGTTCCAGGAGGGCCGGCTGGCTGCGCAGCAACCGCTCCAACCCATCGGTGCTGATCTTTATTTGATCGCGGCCAAAGAGGTCAAGTAACTGCAACAGATTCTGCTGACGGGAAAGGAAGTCGCCCACGGTCTCAGCCACTCGCTGGGTCGCTTCCTGCTGACGGCCCTGCCAGCCCTCGCGTTCGGTGCGGTTTACCAACAGCAAGATGCCAGCGGCGCTGATCAGGAACAGCGTCAACACTGCGGCGTTGAACAGAGTCAGTAACTGGCGGCGCAGACCGCCTGACCGGAAACCTGACCATCGATCAGAAAGAAACCCGATCATGTCCATTGCTCTTGGGTGGAGAAATAGCGCCTACTCGATCCCACGATTGCGGGCCAGGAAAGCCTTGCGCAGGATTTCACGCAGATGAGGGAGTAAAACCGGTTTGGGCAAAAATTTATACACTGCGCCCTCATTGATCAGGTACAGCAAATCCTCCATCCGACAATGGTCACCCAGCACGATCCGGGGGATGTGCGGGTAGAGTTCACGAATCCTGCGGAAAAATTGACCGCTCCCCGTTCCATCCAGCCGGTAATCGGCGACCACGGCTTCCACATCATGGCTGGCCAGCAGCTCCAGCGCAGTATGACCGTCGGCGGCGGTGAGCAAGCGATAACCTTCAGGGCGGAGGGCGTCCACCAAGGCCGCTCGACTGACAGGATCATCATCGGCGACGAGCAGAACGCGCCGGTCCCTCGCATCAGCGAACTCACCCGCCTCAGCAGCGTGTTGGTGATGCTGAAGCATTGCGGTGATCTCGCTGACCGGCAACGGTCGGCTCAAATAGTAACCCTGGACCTCATCACACTGTTTGGATTTGAGAAAGCATAGTTGCGCCTCGCTCTCCACCCCCTCAGCGATGACCCGCAATCCCATGCTGTCGGCCATGGCGATCACCGCAGTAGCGATAGCTGCATCGTCAGGTTGTGAGTTAACTTCGCGCACGAACGCTTTATCAATCTTCAGGCGGTCGAGCGGCAGTTGCTTAAGTCGGCTTAGGCTGGAATAACCGGTGCCGAAATCGTCAATGGCCAGTTGCACACCGAGGTTTTTGAGCGCTTGCAACGTACAAGTCGCGCCTTCAGGATCTTTCATCAACAGACTTTCCGTGATTTCGAGTTCCAGCGCCTCCGGCTCAAGACCGGTCTCCTCCAAAACGCGCGCCACCAACGCCGGAAAACTCGGCTGCACGAACTGCAAGACCGAAATATTGACCGCTATGCGCTCCAGGTCGATCCCGGACTGCCGCCAGGCCCTGGCTTGCTGACAGGCAGTCCGCAGCACCCATTCACCAATAGGGATGATGAGGCCGGTCTCCTCGGCAAGCGGTATAAAGTCCAGCGGCGAGATCGCGCCGAGCGTGGCGCTCTGCCAACGCAATAATGCCTCGGCGCCACTGATCCGGCCGCTGGGCAGATCCAGTTGCGGCTGGTAGTGAATGGACAACTCGTTCTGTTCGATGGCCTTGCGCAACTGGTTTTCCATGGTCAGGCGCTGGAGAGCCACTTCGTTCAGGCTAGGATCGTAAAATCGATACAGGTTGCGACCTTGGCGCTTGGCCAAATACATCGCCAAATCAGCGTTCTTCAATAAAATCTCAGGGCTTTCACCGTCATCGGGAAACAGCGCAATACCGATACTGGGCGTGACGAACACTTCGTGCCCGGCGAGAACCAGGGGTTGCGATAACGCTTTGCGGACACGCTCGGCCACCAGAGCGGTATCCTCATTGCGCCGAACCTCAGGCAACAACACGGTGAATTCGTCGCCTCCCAACCGCGCAATGGTCTCCGTCTGATCACTGATTTCAGCGTGTGCGACCGTATCGCTGTTACGCAAGCACACTTTCAAGCGTTCCGCCGTCGCCTGCAACAGCAAATCACCTACGCTGTGGCCGAGGGTGTCATTGATCCGTTTGAAATTATCCAAATCCAGGAAGAGCAATCCCACCCGCCGACCGTGGCGCTTGGCCAGCTTGAGCGCTTCGCTCAGGCGATCCTTGAACAACTCGCGGTTCGGCAGGCGGGTGAGGCTATCGATAAACGCCAACTCCCGGATGCGCTCTTCGGCACGTTGCATGTCGTTGATATCTTGCAGGGTGCCATAAAGCCGGACCACCCGCCGGGACTCATCGAAAGTCGCTTCAACTTCCTGGCGGACATGCCGGATAGCGCCATCGGCGCCCAAAATCAAATGGTTGATCCCTGCCGATTGATCGGGTTCGCGGATTTCTGAAAACCAGGCCCGCACCCGAAGCCGATCTTGCTCAGGCACCCGGTCAAGCAAGGACTGGAGCGGCGCCACGGGCCGGGCCGGATCAAGGCCCACCAGACAGCAGACCTCTTCCGACAGGTGCAGAACGTCCTGGTCCGGGCGCCAAATCCAGTGCCCCAACCGGGCGATCCGCTGGGCGGCGGTTAAACGGCGCTCGCTCTCATGCAAATCACGCATCGCTGCGCTGGCGCGCAACAGATAGCGCACCCGATGACCCAGCAAGGTGTAGTTAATCGGCTTGGTAATGAAATCCGTCGCCCCGGCCTCGAACGCCCGGTTGATCGACTCCTGGTCATCCAGACCGGTCATCATGAGAATGGGAGTCAGTGCGCCTTCGGGCTTGCGGCGCAATTCGACGCAAGCGGCAAACCCATCCAGTTCTGGCATCATCACATCCATGATCACTGCATCAGGCTGAGTTTGTTCAAAAACCTCCAGCGCTTGGCGTCCGTTTTCAGCCTGCTCAACACGAAATCCGGCTTGTTCCAGCACGGTGCTCACCAACAGGGTGATGGTCGGATCGTCGTCGACCGCCAGAACCAGGGGCTGATAAGGTACATTCGCAGCGAACATAGATTCAATTCCCTTCCCGCACTGATAGTTTTTCCTGAGGATAGGCCAGATCACGAAACCATGATTCAATCCCGACGGCCTGAGGCATATCGTCTACCCAGTTGTAAAAGGTCAGTCCCTTGGCCAAGGTGGGCGGCGCAGCAAACATCAGTAGCGGAAGCAGCAACCCAATCGTGGTCTGTCTTTTACCCATAGCGCTCTCTCAATGTTCGTTATAAAGATCATTGTATCGTAAACAAGATCAATATGACCCAGCCCAGCCTAGTAGTGGTTCTAAGAGACCGTCGAAAAATCCTGAATTGATTTTTAAGCAAAATTTCCTGGGAGCGCGGGCTTCCAGCCCGCTTTTGGCTTCTCCAGCGGGCTGGAAGCCTGCGCTCCCAGCAAAAAAATCAAACATTATCCTCAATCACCTTGAAGCGGTTTGCAATCACCGGCGACACTTTCATCTTTTACCTATAATTCGTAGGGTCATCATGCTCTCTCCAAAGGTGCCCCATGTCTCCATCAACCCCATCGCCCGCCCCCGATCGCAAAAATGTCGATCTCAATCAACTGGCGTTAAATTTGTCCAAAGTCGTCGAACAAAGCCAGCGCGTGTTGCAGGAATATCTCAAGCAACAACAACACAGCGAACAAAAGCCCTTGATCGACCCCGCGATTATCGGCAAGTCCTTCCAGGATCTATTCCAGCAGTTGCTGAAAAACCCAGACCAGTTGCTCCAGGCCCAGGTGGATTTCTGGAAAAATTACCTCGACCTGTGGCAGCACACTTCCAACCGTCTGCTCGGCCACGATACGCAGCCAGTGATTCAGCCGGAACCCAGCGATAAGCGCTTCAAAGATGAGCAGTGGGCGGAAAATGTGGTGTTCGATTTCATCAAGCAGTCTTATCTGCTGGCCGCCGACAGCTTGCAAAACGTGGTGCAGGAGGTGGAAGGTCTGGATGACAAAACCACCCGCAAGGTGCAGTTCTACACCCGCCAGTTCGTGGACGCGATGGCCCCGACCAATTTCGCGCTCACCAACCCGACCGTGCTGCAAGCCACCTTCGACTCCAGCGGAGAAAATCTGCTCAAGGGCCTGCAAAATCTATTGCACGATTTGGAGCGTGGTCGCGGCCAATTGCAGATTCGGATGACCGATCTGGACGCCTTCAAGCCCGGCGAGAACATCGCATCAACGCCCGGCCAGGTCATTTTCCAGAACGAACTGCTGCAACTGATTCAATACAACCCCACCACCCCAACGGTCCATCAGCGCCCGTTCCTGTTCGTTGCGCCTTGGATCAACAAGTTTTACATCATGGACATGCGCCCAAAGAACTCTATGGTGAAATGGATGGTGGATCAGGGCTTCACGGTGTTCATGACCTCGTGGATCAACCCCGACGAGCGGTTGGCTGAAAAGACCTTCGATGACTATATGCTGTCCTGCGTCGCGGCGATGGACGCCATTGCCCAGGCGACCGGCGAGCGGGAAATCAATGCCGCCGGTTACTGTCTGGGCGGCACCCTGCTGCTCAGTACGCTCGCCTACCTCGCGGCGCAAGGCGATGACCGGGTAAAAAGCGCCATCTGCTTCGCCTGCATGACGGACTTCAGCGAACCCGGCGAACTGGAAGTCTTCATCGACGAGGAATTGATCACCCTGCTGGAGAAGCAAATGGACGAGCAAGGCTATCTGGACGGCAGCCAGATGGCCGGCGTATTCAGCATGTTGCGCGCCAACGATTTGATCTGGTATTTCGTGGTGAACAACTATCTGCTGGGCAAGGACCCCTACCCCTTCGATCTGCTGTACTGGAATTCCGACTCCACGCGAATGCCGAAAGCCATGCACAGCTTCTACCTGCGCAACATGTATCAGAAGAACCTGCTGCGCGAACCGGGCGGCATCACCCTGGCCGGCGTTCCCATCGATCTGCGCAAGATCAAAAGCCCGGTCTATTTCCTGTCCGCCAGCGAAGACCACATCGCCCCGTGGACCTCCACCTACGCGGGTACGCAATTGGTCGGCGGCCCGGTCAGCTTTGTGCTGAGCGGCTCTGGACATATCGCCGGCGTGATCAATCCGGCCACGTCCGACAAATACGGCTATTGGACGAATCCGGCGACGCCGCCGAATCCCGGCGATTGGCAAAAGGACGCAGTCCAGCAGGAAGGCTCTTGGTGGCCAAACTGGCTGAACTGGCTGAAACCCAACGCGGGCCCTCAGGTTCCGGCCCGCGCGCCAGGCGATGGCAAATTGCCGCCGCTTGAAGAAGCGCCGGGTTCCTACGTCAAGATGCGATATTGACAGCCTCTGCGTCCTCTTGCGTCCAGAGGGCGCAGACGTCAGCGATGGTCGTTAAGCCCGCCGATGGCGGTCCGTTGTAACGGGTGGCTCATACCGCAGTTGCACTTGATCTTCTCCAGCCAGTTCCCGCAACTGTGCCAACAACACTGCGCTCGGCTTCACCTGCCAATTTTGCCCGAGCGCCAGTTCCACCCGAGCATTCGGGCCAAGGTACTCCACCCACACAGGGCAGCGGCCATTGGCGCGATGCTCGGCCAGAATACTCGCCAGTTGCGGCAATACCCCCGCCGCGCATTGCACCGCGTCCAACCGCAGCAGCAACCGCCGGGCATATTCGGCCCGCGCCTCATCCCAGTCCAGTATCCACTCGACATTCAGCCGGGTCGCTTGATTGAATTCATCCCAACTTAACGCCCCCTGCGCCAGCAGAATGGCGTCCTCCACGATCAATGACCGATGGCGCTCATACACTTCCGGGAAAATGCGGATTTCCAGCCGTCCGATTCCATCGTCCAAAGTCACGAACGCCATGCGCCCTCCTCGATTGGCGTTGCGGGTGCGCACGCTCACCACCAGCCCGGCAATCAACAGCGAACGGTCGTTTCCGCGACGTAAGGCGCCGTTGCTCCCAGCCAGATGACTCAAGCGAGTAACGCCGAGCGCAGTCAATTCCTCGGCAATCCGCTCGATTGGATGACCGCTCAAATAAATACCTAAGGTTTCCTTCTCGCCACGTAGCCGCTCTTCCTGACTCCATTCTGGCTTCTTGGCAAGATGCAGGGGACGGGCCGGGGTCTTTTCGCCGGTTGCCAACCCGAACATATCATTCTGGCCGGCGGCGTCATTGCGGGAGTGCTGTTCCGCCAATTGCAAGGCATCCGGCAATTGCGCCGTCAAAGTCGCCCGGTTGGCGCCGAGATCATCCAGTGTTCCCGAGCGAATCAGCGATTCCAGCACCCGCCGGTTCAGCTTGCGGAGATCAACGCGCTGGCATAAATCAAACAGGTCGCGATACAACCCATTTTGGCGACGTTCCTGCACCAACGCCTCAATCGCGCCCTCCCCGACTCCTTTGATCGCCCCCAGACCATAGCGGATTTCGCCAGCTTCACCGACAGTGAAACGGTACTCGGAAGTATGGATCGCCGGCGGCGCCAGGGTCAGCCCCATGCGCCGGCATTCCTCGATAAACACCACCACTTTGTCGGTCTTGTCCATGTCCGAAGACAACACCGCCGCCATGAACGCAGCGGGATAATGCGCTTTCAGCCAGGCCGTCTGATAGGACACCAGGGCATAGGCGGCGCTATGACTCTTGTTGAAACCATAACCAGCAAATTTATCTATTAAATCAAATATGTAAGAAGATATTTCTGGATCAACGCCATATTCCTTGGCGCCGTTGACGAAACCATCTCGCTCCTTGGCCATTTTCGCTGCGTCTTTCTTGCCCATGGCCCGGCGCAGCAAGTCCGCTCCACCCAGGCTATAGCCTGCCAGCACCTGAGCAATCTGCATCACCTGCTCCTGATAGAGGATGACGCCATAGGTCGGCTTGAGAATCGTCGCCAAAGCCGGATGCGGGTATTCAATGCGGGCGCGGCCGTGCTTGCGGTCGATAAAATCATCCACCATGCCGGATTGCAGCGGGCCGGGCCGGAATAACGCCACCAGCGCCACGATTTCTTCAAAGCAATCCGGTTGCAGGCGGCGAATCAAATCCTTCATTCCGCTCGATTCCAACTGGAATACAGCCGTCGTTTCAAATCGCTTGAGCAGTTCAAACGTCAGCGGATCATTCAGGGGGATGTCTGTAATATCCAGCGGCGGCTCATGAAGAATCTGGCGTTGCGCGTTAATCGTTTGCAACGCCCAGTCAATAATCGTCAGCGTCCGCAGCCCCAGAAAGTCAAATTTGACCAGTCCCGCCGCTTCCACATCGTCCTTATCAAACTGAGTGACAATGCTGGGATCGTCCTGCTCACAGTACAGCGGCGAATAATCGGTCAAACGGGTCGGGGCGATCACCACCCCGCCGGCGTGTTTGCCGACATTGCGCGCCAGTCCCTCCAGCTTACGGCCCAGATCGATCAGCGCCCGCACCTCCTCATCATTCTCATACAGCCGACGCAACTCCGCTTCCTGCTCAACGGCCTTGTCCAGCGTGATGCCCAGTTCAAAGGGAATCAGCTTGGCGATGCGGTCAACGAAACCATAAGGATGACCCAGCACCCGGCCCACGTCGCGCACTACCGCCTTGGCCGCCATACTGCCGTGGGTGGCGATCTGCGCGACCCGCTCCCGGCCATAACGTTGCGCAACGTAATCAATCACCTGGTCGCGGCCATCCATGCAGAAGTCGATGTCGAAATCGGGCATGGATACCCGCTCGGGATTCAGGAAGCGCTCAAACAATAACTCGTAGGCCAGCGGGTCTAGGTCAGTAATGCCCAACGCATAGGCGACCAGCGACCCGGCGCCGGAGCCGCGTCCTGGCCCGACCGGCACGCCGTGATCCCGCGCCCACTGGATGAAATCGGCCACGATCAGGAAATAGCCGGGAAAGCCCATCTGGATGATGACCTTCAGCTCCAATTCCAGACGCTCATCATAGAGTTGACGGCGCTCGGCGAAATCAGTGGCGGCGGAATCCAATAACCGCTGTAGCCGCCGTTCCAGTCCAGTGCGGGCCTGAGTGGTGAAATAGGCGTCGGCGCTCATCCCCTCGGGCGTTGGAAACTCCGGCAACACATTCTTGCCCAGTTCCAATTGCAGATTGCAACGCCGGGCAATTTCAACGGTGTTTTCCAGTGCCTCGGGCAAGTCGGCGAACAGCTCCGCCATTTCCGCCGAGGTGCGCAAATATTGTTGATCGCTGTAGCGACGGGGCCGGTTCGGGTCATCCAGCGTTGCACTGTCGTGGATACAGACCCGCGCTTCATGCGCCTCGAAATCATCACGCTGGAGAAAACAGACCTCATTGGTCGCCACAACCGGCGTTCCCGTCGTCGTCGCCAAGTCAATCGCCGCTTCCAGATACTCCTCTTCCTGAGGCCGTCCAGTGCGCTGCACTTCCAGATAGAACCGTTCCGGGAACAAGCGCCGCCAGTCCGCTAACCCGTTTTTCGCTTGGGCGAACCGGTTATTGAGCAGCGCTTGGCCCAATTCACCCTCGCGACCGCCGGACAGAGCGATTAAGCCGTCGGTATGGCCTTCCAGCCAGGCGTAATGAAGAATCGGGACCCCGCGCTGCTGGCCTTCAAGATAGCCGCGACTAACGAGCCGGGTCAGATGACGGTAACCCACCAGGTTTTGACACAACAGCACCAGTCGGGACGGCTCCCCGTCTGGCCGTTGCACCCAGGACTCCACACCGACCAAGGGCTTGACTCCCGCGCCGAGAGCGGCTTTGTAAAACTTGATCAGGGCGAACAAGTTACTCATGTCGGTTACAGCGACCGCCGGCATTCCGGCGGCGGCGACTTGCTTGACCAGGCTTTTAATGCGGATCAGCCCATCGACCAGGGAATATTCGGTGTGCAAACGCAAATGAACAAACGGCGCCGTCATGCCGACTCCTTGATAGCCGCTGCGACCGGGGCGAAGGAGCGACGATGTTCAGGACAGGGACCGAAGCGGCGCAAAGCTTCCCGGTGCGCCAGGGTGGGATAGCCCTTGTGGCGGGCGAACCCATAGTCGGGATAGCGCTCGTGGAGTTTATACAGTTCGGCGTCACGGGCGACCTTGGCTAGAATGGAAGCGGCGCTAATCGCCGGCACGGTGGCGTCACCCTTAACGATGGCCCGGCAGGGGTAAATCAGCCCTACCGGACACTGTTGACCGTCCACCAAAATTTGGCTGGGCGCTGTAGACAAATGCTCCACCGCCCGCCGCATGGCCAACAGCGCAGCTTGCAAAATGTTAATCCGGTCAATTTCCGCAACGTCGGCCCGGCCCAACGCCCAAGCCAGTGCATGAGCGCGGATTTCAACCGCCAGTTGTTCACGGCGGGCAGCGCTGAGTTGTTTGGAATCGGCCAGCCCGGCAATAGAGCGGGCCGGATCGAGAATGACAGCGGCGGCGAGGACGGGGCCGGCCAACGGGCCGCGCCCGGCTTCGTCCACGCCGGCGATCAGCAAAACATCGGGCATGGCGAACAGCGCAAGGTGTGGAGGAAGGATGCGAAGTTTAGAACGCTTACGGCGGTTGCGCCACCCGCCGCCAAGGACAGGTCAAAGCGCGTTCAATAGACTCAGGACTTTCGCTTTCCGTCATTCCCGCGTAGGCGGGAATCCAGTAACCCACTGAAAAAATGGATACCCGCATTCGCGGGTATGACGAATTTAAGGGTTTGGCGAACGTCCTGAGACTGCTACTCCATGTCCACGGTGTTCCAATCAGCAAGCCATACCGGATGACCCAAAAATCCCCTGCCACTGGCTTGGGGGAGCCTGCGACAGGGGGCAGCCGGGGAAAATCGGCTGGAAAATGAGAAATTAGAACGCTTCAGCTCGTAAGGTCATCAGCGAGTCAGCGCCTGCCTGAATTTTTGCTAGATGGGCCATCGTCTCTGGCAGCGTCTTTTCCATGAAAAACTCGGCGCACGCCAGTTTGTTCTGATAGAAGCCCCGGTCAAAGCTGTCATCATCCGGGTTGGAAAGCTGATTTTCGCAAATCCGCGCCACCTGCGCCCACTGATAGCCCAACGCTATCAACGCCATCATGTACAGATAATCCATCGACACAGCGCCGCCATTATCCGGGTTGGAAATTGCGTGTTGCATCAGCCATTGCGTCGCTTCGACCAACCGCTCCAACGCCTCGGTTAACGGCTTCACAAAAGGCGACAGCGCGGCGTTATCTTCGTACTTCTCGCAAAATCCGCCGACGACTGCGAAAAAGAGTTGAATCGCCCGGCCTTTATTAGCGGGCAACTTACGGCCAATTAAATCCAGCGCCTGAATACCATTGGCGCCTTCATAAATCTGGGTGATGCGAGCATCGCGCACGAACTGCTCCATACCCCATTGGGCGATATAGCCATGACCGCCGAAGCATTGCAGGCACAGATTAGCGGACGTAAAGCCCATATCAGTGAAATAGGCTTTCATCACCGGGGTCAACAAGCCCAGCAGATCTTCAGCCTTGCGCCGGGTTTCCGGATCGGGATGCTTGCGAATGACATCCACCTGCAAACCGGCCCAGTACGCCAGCGCCCGCGCTCCTTCCTGAAAGACCCGGACGGTCATCAACATGCGACGGATGTCAGGATGAACGATGAGCGGATCGGCGGCCTGATCAGGGAATTTCGCGCCACGCAACGAACGGCCTTGCAGCCGCTCCTTGCAATAAGCGACGGCATTCTGATAGGCAACTTCGGCCTGGCTGAGGCCCTGTACGGCAACGCCCAGTCGGGCAGCGTTCATCATGATGAACATGGTTCGCAAGCCCTTATGCGCCTCGCCGACCAGGTAACCGACTGCCCCATCATAGTTCATGACGCAAGTGGCGTTGCCGTGGATGCCCATCTTCTCTTCCAGCGCCCCGCAGCTCACGGCATTGCGATCCCCCAAACTGCCGTCCGGGTTGACTAGAAATTTGGGCACGATAAACAGGCTGATGCCCTTCACCCCATCCGGGCCGCCGGGAATCTTCGCCAGCACCAGATGGATGATGTTCTCGGTCAAATCATGTTCCCCAGCCGAAATAAAAATCTTGGTTCCGGTAATCCGGTAACTGCCATCCACCTGTGGCTCAGCCTTGGTGCGCAGCAGACCCAGGTCGGTACCGCAGTGCGGCTCAGTCAGGTTCATGGTGCCGGTCCACTGCCCGGCGATCATTTTCGGCAGGTACAATGCCTTCTGTTCCTCAGTCCCACCGATTTCGATGGCCTCCATCGCACCGCTGGTCAAGCCGGGGTACATGGTGAACGCCATGTTGGCTGAAGCCATCATCTCGCTGACGGTCAGACCCAGGACGTAAGGTAAGCCCTGACCGCCATATTCGGGATCACCGATCAGGCCGGTCCAGCCCCCTTCGATCACCGCCTGGTAGGCATCTTTGAAACCAGTGGGCGTCATGACTTGTCCCTTTTCCAGCCGGCAGCCTTCCCGGTCACCGACTCTATTCAAGGGTTGCAACACTTCCTGGCTGAGCTGGGCAGCCCCTTCCAGAATCGCCGCCACCGTATCCGGAGTAGCCTCGGCGAAACCGGGAATCAGGTCGTCATAACGGTCGATTTTGAGCAGCTCATGTAGAATGAACTGCATGTCACGCACGGGCGCAGTATAGGTGGGCATCGGTGTATTCCTGAGTTGCGTTGATCGTTTAATGACCTATGGGCAATTCGCGCCATGCAAAAAACCTAACCGCAAAAATTAGAATAAACATCCTAATTTCAGATAAATAGCCAGATTATTCAAAATGTTGTACTGCGACAGACTCATCCATAAGGCATCTATCTGCCTAAAGCGCACTGTCAATAAATAATATTCACGTTATTCAGTGGATTTTCTCTACCTCGGTGATTCTCTCCGTGAAGCGCACGCCCACTGCGACGATCACTTGACAGCTTTTGCAAACTATGTTGCGATGCAAAATAAAACCAGGGTGAGGAGTCAATATGAGCTCGAAGAAACTGTTTGAACGCCAACAGGCGGCCCGCTTCCTGGCGTGGCAATGCGCATTGCGCGTCACCGGGTTGTTAAACATCGCAGCCATCGGTTCGGTGAGCAAAGCGCTGGACACCTACTTGCTGCTGCTACAACACGGCGCGGCGTCAGCGCAAAACATCCAGATCGACGATCCGGCGAAAAAATGGATGGTAGTCTGCGTGGATACAGCGAGCGAATGCGTGGAAAAATCCTGGCAGGATTTTCGCAATCAACTGCAAATCCTGCTGTTGACCCAAGATGAAGCATTGATTTGGATGACCCGGATCGAACGAGCGCTGGCCGAGAACTGAGCGACATGCTGTTGAATCGCCTGACAGGACTGTTCAACTTCGACTCTTGCGCCCTATCGCAATCCTATCCCCTTAGTCAACGGCTACATCCCCGGCGTCGGCAACACCTTGACAGCAACGCCATCACGGATTTTCAACTGCCCATCCGTCACAACAACATCGCCGGCGTTGAGGCCTTCGAGAATTTCCACTTGACCAGGCCGGCGCAGGCCCAGCTTCACTGGGGTCATTACCGCTTTGCTGTCGATCACCCGATAAACAAAGGTTCTTTGCCCCACCGGCACGATGGCCTGCTCCGGGGCGATCAAAGCGTTTTCCCGCCGCTCCAGCACCAGACTGACCCGCGCAAACAAACCTGGACGTAGCTTATTACCCTTGTTCGGCAACCGCGCCCGCAGCAATACGGTACGGGTTTCCTCATCTACGCCCGGCTCAATGGCGTAAATTGTCCCCTCAAAAGACTGATTGGGCCAGGCATCGACGCGCACCGCCAGCGTCTGGCCGGAAGCCAACCGCGCCAAGTAAGTCTCCGGCACCCGAAAATCCAGCTTCATCGACCCAAGGCTTTCCAGATTAGCGATGTCGTCGCCGGTCTTGACGTAAGCGCCAGGGCTGACCAAGCGCAATCCCACCGTCCCATCAAACGGCGCTCGAATTACGGTTTTGTCCAGCCGTACCCGGTTGAGTTCGTGTTGCGCACGGGCAGCATCCAGCTTGGCGCGGGCCTCATCGAGATTCTGCTGGCTGGTCAGGTTTTTGCGATCCAGATCCTGCAATCGCCGAAAACTGCTCTCTTCCAGCGCGAGCTGGGCGGCGCTACTGGCCAATTGCGCCTGGTACTCATCCTGATCGAGCGTAACCAGCGGCTCACCCTGGCGCACCGTCTGGCCTTCCCGGAAATGAATAGTCGCAATGCGTCCGGCGGTTTCGGGGCGAACCACCACTGTCTCATCGGCCCGCAGAGTGCCCACCGCCGTGACTTCGACATTCAGCGTTTCGCGGATCACCATTGCAGCTCTGACCGGCGGCAGCGGAAGTTCCGCAGGTTTTTGCTGACCCAGAACCGGGATTGGGTTGATGAAAAGAATCAATACGGCGCTCAACGCCGCGTCTTTCAGCCGATGGTGCATGGAGACCGCCAGGGTTAAGAAAACAGTAGTGCGCCGGCGATAGCGTACAGCAGCGCCGGCAACAGGTTGCCAATGTGAATTCGACCGAGGTCCAGCAAATTGATGCCAATGCCTAGAATCAGCAAACCACCGGTCGCGTTAACGGCGTCCAACACCGCCGGTTCCGACAGGAAGGCCAATTGTCCAGCCAACAATGTGATGCCACCCTGCACCAACAAAATCGGCAATGCAGAGAACATCACCCCGATCCCCAGCGATGAGGCCAGCGCCACCGAGGCGAAGCCGTCCAGCAGCGCCTTGATCAGTAACACGCTGGGATCGCCGACGGCGCCCTCCTGAATCGAGCCGACAATGGTCATCGCTCCCGTCAGATACAGCAGCGTCGCCGTGACGAACCCTTCAACGAAGCGGCTGGAATCGGAACGCAGCAAACGGTGCAAACTTTTCGCCAAATTTTCCAGCCGCTGCTCAATATGCAACAGTTCCCCGGTCAGACCACCCAGCAACAGACAGGCAATCGCCAGTAAAGCATGTTGCGCCTCCAGCGCCATGCGCAGGCCGATGACCACGACGGACAGACCCAGCGCCTGCATCAGAATCCGTTTGATCCGCTCTGGCAGGCGCGGCCCGACGCTCAGGCCAATGGCGCTACCCACCACCACCGCCCCAGTATTGACCAAGGTGCCGATCATCGACCCCTCCTTATCGATTTTTTCTGCTGATCCATCAATAATCTGCCTGGGTCTGCTGCTCACCCAGTTTGAAAAACGACATCAGTTCCTGAAGTTCGCGGGCCTGTTCGCCCATCGACTGACTGGCTGACGCCGTTTCCTCCACCAGTGCCGCGTTCGCTGTGAATCCCAAGTTCAACTGAGTGCGTAATTTAAATTTTTGCAACATATTTCCTTATCTCCTAGTACGGACATCATTTTGCAAAATCAACACGCCTTCGGCTAACTCAGTAACATTTGCACCCCGATGATCGCCAAGAAGACGGCGAAGACCTTTTTCAATATTCCTGTTGGCAAGGTATGCGCCCACTTTGCCCCCAACGGTGCAGTCAACATACTGGTGAAGGCCACGCCGATCAGCGCCGGGCCGTAAACATAGCCCAGGCTCCAGGCCGGCAGTTCCGGCTTGTTCAGCCCGGTGACAATAAAGCCCAGCGTCCCGGCCAGGGCAATGGGTAATCCACAGGCGGCAGAGGTGGCGACCGCTTGACGGATCGCGACGTTGCACCAGTTCAGAAATGGCACGGTCAGCGACCCGCCGCCGATGCCGACAATGGCCGATACCACGCCGATGACTCCCCCAGCAAGCGACATGCCGGCGGTCCCCGGCAATTCGCGTTGTGGGGCCGGCTTAGCGCCAAAGGCCATTTGCGCGGACACCATCAACACAAATACCGCGAAAATCTTGCTCAGCGCGGCGCTAGGGAGCGTGTCAGCGATAGCCGCTCCGACCCAGGCGCCGATGACTATACCGGGCGTCAGTCGCCAGACAGTCGGCCATAACACCGCCCCTCGTTGATGGTGGGCGCGGACTGAAGAAGTGGATGTCACGACGATCGTCGCCAGCGAAGTGCCAATGGCCAGATGCATGACCATGGCTTCATTGATCGGCTGGCCGTGGAAAATCCAGGCTAACACTGGCACGATAATCAGGCCGCCGCCGACCCCGAGCAGACCGGCCATCACGCCGGCAAAGGCCCCCAGCGCCAGATAGAGCAACACGGTTGACAAGATCGATTCCAATGGAGGGTTATCCTTGTAGTTTCAGCATTTCCGGGCGGAAGCGCATGGCGGATGTATGGTAAATTTCATTTTGGCGCGGTCGCTGCGCGCTATTGCGGCAAGCGGCCATTGTAAGGGCGGATCACCGGGTCTGTCCCCATCCCGATGACCATGATTCCGCGACGTTCCCTTCGTCGTGGGCGACGCAATAACAGTGAGGAACAGGCAAACAGTATGAAAATTCAAAAAATCTGCATATTGGGTGGTACGGGCTTCGTCGGACGGCACTTGGCGACGCGGCTGGCCAACCGGGGATATTCACTCAGGGTGCTGACCCGCCACCCACAACGGCATCGGGAGATTGAAATATTGCCCGGTGCAGAACTGATCGGTGCGGATATCCATGATCCCAAAATTTTAGCTGAGCAATTCGCCGGCTGCGACGCTGTGATCAACCTGGTCGGCGTCCTGCACGAGTACTCCAACCAGAGTTTCCGCATGGTCCACGCTGAACTGCCGGCCAAAGTGGTGGAAGCCTGTCGGGCCACCGGGATCAAACGATTGCTGCATATGAGCGCCCTGCATGCCGATGCAACCAAGGGACCCAGTCAGTATCTGTTCACCAAAGGCGAAGGGGAAAAAACGGTTCTGCAGGCTCAGGATCTGGCGGTAACGACTTTTAAGCCGTCAATCATCTTCGCCCCGGATGATGATTTCTTCAACAAATTCGCTGGCCTGCTAAAATTCAGCCTGGCGCTGCCGTTGGCCTGCCCTAACAGCCGTTTCGCGCCGGTTTATGTGGAAGACGTAGCGCAGGCGTTCGAGGTCGCGCTGGAAAACGACGCAACCCTCGGCCAGAGTTACGAGCTGTGCGGGCCACGGGTTTATACCTTTAAAGAAATTGTCGAAGACATCGCCCGAATGCTGGGCAAAAAGCGGCTGGTCGTGGGACTGCCCGATTCGCTGGCGCGATTGCAGGGGAAAATCTTTGGCATGCTGCCGGTGAAAATTTTCACTACGGACAATTATCTCTCTCTGCAAGTGGACAGCGTGTGCTCCTGCAACGGGCTGGAAGCACTGGGAATCACTCCACATTCAGTCGAGGGTATCATGCCAGCGCATTTCGCCAGTCGCCCGTATGACACGTTGCGTCAGTCTGCGCGACGGAGTTAAGAGCGCCCCGCCGTCTCTCCCTGGTTCCAGCGGAAGAGGCGGCGTCTAACTTGGCAAAACCTAATTCTGCGCAATATCTTTGAGAATTTCGGCGTACTTTTCGGCGTCAGTGGTGCGCAGCAGGCGACAAACCGTCGCGTTCAATTCGCTGACGACGCTATCCTGAATGACCTTCTTGATCTCCAGCAGACCGGTCGGATGCATACTGAATTCGGTCAGGCCCAACCCCAGTAATAATCGGGTATAGCGGGCATCGCCGGCCATCTCTCCGCACAGGCTAACCGGGATGTTAGCCTTCTGACCAGCGCGAATAGTGTAGTGAATCAGCGTTAGCACCGCCGGATGCAACGGATCAAACAGATAGTTGACCTCATCGTCCACCCGGTCAATCGCCAGCGTGTACTGAATAAGATCGTTGGTGCCAATCGACAGAAAATCCATATAACGGGCAAACTGGTCGGCGCAGACCGCTGCTGCCGGCACTTCAATCATCCCACCAACCGGCAAGCGCTCATCAAACGCCAGCCCCCGCTCGCGCAATTCCTGTTTCGTTTCTTCCACCAACCGCAACACCTGGAACACTTCCTGGATGGAAGACAGCATGGGGATCATCATCCGCACCGCCCCATGCGCCGAAGCCCGCAGGATGGCCCGCAGTTGCGGACGAAACATCCCCATATCCTTGAGGCACATGCGGATCGCCCGCAAACCCATGGCCGGGTTGGTGGCGACATGCCCGCCTCGCCCGTTGCCCAATTGTTTATCAGCGCCCAAGTCAGCAGTACGGATGGTGACCGGCATGCCTTCCAGCGTTTTAATAACGTGCAGGTAGGAAGCGAGGTGTTCCTCTTCGTCGGGAGCATCAGGGCGGTTCATGAACAGGAACTCAGTCCGGTATAGCCCTACGCCGTCGGCTGCAACATCCTGAACCGCCAACGCATCTTCGGGCAGTTCGATGTTTGCAAACAAGCCAATCGTCACCCCGTCGCGGGTCACCGCTGGTTTACCCTTGAGTTTGTTCAATTCGCGCTGCTGACGACGTTCTTCCCGTTGCTTGTGGCGGTAATAGCGCAAAATCCGTTCGTCCAGCCCGACCAAAATCACCCCCTGGCGACCGTCCACGATGACCGGTTCATCATGCCCCAAATAGCTGCGGATGTTGCGGGCGCCGACCACCGCAGGAATGCCCAGACTGCGCGCCAGAATGGCGGTGTGCGACAGGGGACCGCCATATTCGGTGACGAACGCCAGCACTCCCTGATGCTGCATCAGGATCGTGTCAGCCGGAGTCAGATCATCGGCAATGATCACTCGCCCTTCCAACCGGCTGGACGCCAATTCAGCATAGTCTGGATCGTTCAGATAAGCCGGATCGTCCGTCACCAGGATGCGCTGCACCCGCCGCACCACATGGTCAACGTCATCCTTGCGGGTGCGCAGATAGGGATCATCCATCTGCTCAAACACCTGGATCAACAAATCATGTTGAATTTTCAACGCCCATTCGGCATTGCAGCGACGGGCGCGAATCAGGTGGATCGGTGCTTCGGTAAATGACGCATCCTGCAACATCAACAAATGCGTATCAATGAATGCGCCAATATCGCCCGGCGCCGTCGCTGACACTCGTCCCCGAATATCCTGCAACTGCCGTCGCGCCAGATCCAGGCTATTGAGAAACCGCTGGATCTCGTCCTCGACAATATTTTCCGGGATCGTGTATTCGGTGATTTCCGGCTGGTTACGCTGAAGCAGATAGGTTCTGCCGATCGCATAACCCCGTGAAACCCCAATACCATGTAACGAAAACGGCATAGCGCCTCTCCCTCATTCGTCTTCGTCAAAGCGGCGCAGAATCAATGCTTCCAGATCCGTCAAAGCCTGTTCGGCTTCGGGGCCGGCGGCGCACAGCTCCAGCCGGGTCCCACAGGCCGCCGCCAGCATCATGACCCCCATGATACTTTTGCCATTGACCTCGCGCCCCTCGCGCAGCAAGCGAATCTCGGCGTCAAATCCAGACGCCAGGGTAACGAACTTGGCGGCGGCGCGGGCATGCAACCCCAATTTGTTGATAATCAAAATGTCGCGTTTCAGCACGCCAGTCTACCTGTTTTCTATCCTGGTTCGCGTCATGATTTGAGTTCCCGATGGCGCACCATGACATGGCGACGTACCGCATTGAAATGCCGCCCCAGCGCCTCGGCGATAAATACCGAGCGATGCTGGCCGCCCGTGCAACCAATCGCCACGGTTAGATAACTCCGATTGCTCGTTTCAAAACGCGGCAGCCAGACCTCCAGAAACCGGCGTATATCATCGGTCATCGCCATCACTGCCGCATGGCCGGTCAGAAAATCGATCACTGGTTGATCTCGCCCGGTCAGGGGGCGTAGCAACGGCTCCCAGTGTGGATTGGGCAGGCAGCGGACATCGAACATGAAATCGGCGTCGGACGGCACCCCGTTTTTGAAACCAAAGGACTCGAACAACAACGACATCGCTTCGTAAGGCGTGCTATGCACCCGAGCGTGGATCAGTTCACGCAACTGGTAAAGATTCGTGTCGCTGGTATCAATGATTAAATCCGCACAGGCCACCACCGGCCCCAGCAAGTGCCGCTCATTGCGGATCGCTTCACGCAAGGGCACATTGCCCAAATCCAGCGGATGGCGACGGCGGGTCTCGCTGTAACGCTTGAGTAGAACCTCGTCATCAGCCTGCAAAAACAGCACGTCCACTCGGAGACCACTGGCGCGCAGCTCGGCAAGCATCGCTGGAAACTGGCTGAGTTCGTCGAAAAAATTGCGGGCGTCCACCCCGATCGCCACTGTCGGAGGCAACGTCGCGCTGGCGTTGAGAATTTCCTGCGCCAGTGGCCCAACCAGCTTGAAGGGCAAATTGTCCACGCAGTAGCAGTCGAGGTCTTCCAGCGTCTGCAAAGCAATGGTCTTGCCCGATCCCGACAGTCCGCTGACGACAATTATGCGCATGGCGCGGCCTCGGCCATGGCCCGGGTCATCCGCGCCATCATGTCTTTCTCAGCGTGGTAGCCGTTCAGGCGCAAAATATGGTCGCGCACTGCACATTCCAGCAACACCGCCAAATTGCGCCCTGGCGCAATCGGCAGGGTGATCACCGGCACTCCAACGCCCAGAATGACCCGGGTATCGCGCAGACCCTGCAAACGGGACTCCGCCGGCGAGACAGTTTCTTCCTGTTTAACCAGGTGCAAAATCAGCCGGACCCGCTTGTTGCGTTTGATGGCGCTATCGCCAAACATGCGGCGAATATTGAGAATGCCTAACCCGCGCACTTCCAGCAGGTCACAGAGCGTCGGTGGACAGGCGCCGTCCAGTACGTCCGGCGCCGCCCGGGTCAGGCTCGGCGTATCGTCCGCAATCAGGCGATGGCCACGACTGATCAGTTCCAGGGCTAATTCGCTTTTGCCGATGCCACTGCCGCCGGTAATCAGCACTCCTAGCCCGAACACCTCCAGCAACTCACCGTGTACAACGGTTGAGGCTTCCAGGCTATGCCGGTAATGAGTAAGCCGCTCCAGCGCCACATCGGGAGAGGCGGGAGTCTGCCAGAGCGGTGTGCCCGCCGCATCAGCATAGGAGCGCAGCGCCTCAGCCTGATCCGGATCATCGCAAACCAGCACTGCGCCGGTAGTGGGTCCGATCAGCCGACGAACCATCGCCTCACGAACCGTGGCTTCCAGGAGACACAAAAACGCGCTTTCCGTAGCACCGAGGATTTGCAGGCGCGGTGGATGAATCCAGTTCAGCCGCCCGAAAAACGGCGCACCTGCTTCTGCGGGCAACCATAGAATCCGCCCGGCTCCAGCCTGTCCCGCGATCCAGCGCAAGTCCAAAAGAGCTTCCAGACTTTGAAAAACTGCCTGGGCGTTGGCCGGTTGATTCATAGCGTTGGTCTGGCCAGTTGCCAAGCGCTGAGCCAGTCGTAGAGAACCTGGTCGGAGTCAGCGCCCCGCAACTGCTGGCAAAAGGTCCGGTCACTGAACATTTCCGCCAAGTGGGCCAAAATCTTGAGATGTTCGTCGGTGTAGTGATCAGGCACCAGCAAGCCAAACACCAGGTCTACCGGTTGCCGGTCAATAGCGTCGAAATCCACCCCCTTGCGAAGTTTGATAAACGCGCCAATCGCCTGCTCGCTCTGATTGAACCGACCATGGGGCAAGGCGACCCCATGGCCCAACCCGGTACTCCCCAAACGTTCGCGGCCAATCAGACTGTCGAAGATCGGGCGAGCGGTCAAATCGGTTTGTCCGGTCGCCAGTCGTTCGCTCAAGACCTCAATGACCCGCTTTTTACTGGTCACTTCACTGTCGCAAACGATTCGCTCGCGGGTGATCAGGTCAGTAATAATCATGGCCGTCCTCGCACTGCTCAGGATTCGGGATAATCGCGCGCCTTCTCGCCGCGATGCTTTTCAGTTACTTTTTCTTTGTATTTCTTAATCTGACGGTCCAGCTTGTCGCTGAGAGCGTCGATTGCAGCGTAGAGATCCTCATCAATGGCGTCGGCAAAAATTTCGTTGCCGGCCACATGGATGGTCGCTTCGGCTTTTTGCCGCAGTTTTTCGACACTCAAAATCACCTGGATGCTGGTCACACTGTCGAAATGCCGCTCAATGCGCTCCAACTTGCCATGCACGTAATCGTGCAACGCCTGGGTGATTTCCACATGGTGTCCGCTCAGTTTGATTTGCATGGCATCGGCTCCTGGCTGGAGGTCTTTTTCGGTTAGAAGTGAAGGCAGAAATCCCCGTCAGTTCAGACGAGGCGTTTACGATCTGAAGACGATGGAATCGCCATCGCTTCCCGGTATTTTGCCACCGTCCGGCGCGCCACCTGAATCCCTTCGACGCCGAGCAGTTTAGCGATCTTGTCGTCACTGAGCGGCTTACCGGGGTCTTCCGTTTGAATCAGTTTGCGAATCATGGCGCGGATCGCGGTGGAGGAACATTCGCCGCCATCGCTGGTGCCGACGTGGCTGGAGAAGAAGTATTTTAACTCATAGATGCCGCGCGGCGTATGCATATACTTCTGCGTCGTCACACGCGAGATCGTGGATTCATGCATGCCCAGAGTTGCGGCGATGTCGCGCAGGATCAAGGGCCTCATCGATTCATCGCCGCGCTCCAGAAAATCCCGCTGGCGTTCGACGATGCAGGTGGCGACCTTGAGCAGAGTCTCATTGCGATTTTGCAGGCTTTTCATGAACCAGCGGGCTTCCTGCAAATGATTTTTCAGGCAATCCGCATCACTGCCGTGCGCAGAGCGACGCGCCAGAGCTGCATAGCGGGAATTGATGCGCAACCGGGGCGCGTTTTCGGGATTTAATTCGACCCGCCAAGTCCGCCCCTGGCGGTAGACCAGCACGTCCGGCGTCACATATTGCGGCGCAGCGCTGGACAAGCTGGCGCCGGGATGCGGATTCAGCGACTGGATCAGGCTGATCATGCCCTGCAACGCCTCACGCGAGACCTTGAGCTGGCGCATCAGGCCATTGAAATCGCGGTCGGCTAGCATGGGAAGATAGTGTTCGACCAATTGGCGCGCCTCAGTCAGCCAGGGCGTACCTTCAGGCAACATTTCCAGTTGCAGCAACAGGCATTCGGCGGGGCTGCGAGCGGCGACGCCCTGCGGATCGAAGTGCTGGATCAGTTTGAGCACTGCTTCCGCTTCCGCCAGGGTCACCGGGATTTTATCCGGTAATCCCTGGCAAATCTCCTCCAGGGGCAGACTCAGATAGCCAGATTCGTTGACCGCATCGATGATAATGGTCGCGATCATCAACTCCCGGTCAGTCAATGGCGTCAGCCGCATTTGCCAATACAGATGATCGCGCAGCGACTCGCTGGCGCCTGAGTAACGCTCGTAGGGGTCCCGGTCGTCATCCTCGCCGCGTGAATAACTGGTGGCTCCATCAGAAGATTCGTAAATATCCTCCCAAGCGCTGTCCACCGGCAATTCGTCCGGCAAGTTATCGGTCGTAGCGGTGTTGATTTCGGTTTCGGCGCGGGTGTCAGCGGCGGTCTGGGCGGCTTGGGCTTCGGGTTGTACGGGTACATCCTGGAGGTCGTCAGCCCGCTCCAGCATGACGTTAGAATCAAGGAGTGACTGTATCTCGGTTTGCAAATCCAGGCTGGACAATTGCAGAAGGCGAATCGCCTGTTGCAATTGGGGGGTCATGGTCAGTTGTTGACCGAGGCGAAGCTGCAATGACTGTCTCATAACATTGCGGTCTGACGTCGATCCGTGGAATTGAAGCTATTCATAATCCTAGCGGGTTTTGAACGATGTGGTAGGGAAAAGATGCTGAGAATCCCGCCAAATGGATCATAACTGGAAAGATTCGCCCAAGTAGACTTGGCGAACCTGCTGGTTAGCGAGAATCGCCGCCGGGCCGCCTTCAGCGATCACCCGACCCTCGTTAAGAATGTAGGCGCGGTCACAAATGCCCAAGGTCTCGCGGACATTGTGATCGGTGATTAACACGCCAATATTGCGTTCGCAGAGGTGATTGATGATGCGCTGGATATCCAGAACCGACAAGGGGTCTACGCCGGCAAAGGGTTCATCGAGCAGGATGAACGCCGGGCTGGCCGCCAGCGCCCGGGCGATTTCCACCCGGCGGCGTTCACCGCCCGACAGGCTGATGCCAAGGTTGTCCTGTAAATGGCCGACATGTAATTCATGTAGCAACTCCTCGGCCTGCGTCCGCCGATCCGCACGGGAAAGATCGCGGCGGGTTTCCAAAATGGCCAGCACATTGTCCAGCACACTCAAGCGCCGGAATACCGAAGGTTCCTGCGGCAAATAGCTGACGCCCAGTCGCGCCCGGGCGTGCATGGGCAGGAGGGTCAGATCACGGTCGTCCAGCAACACCCGACCCTCATCACAATGAATCAGGCCAACCATCATGTAGAAGCTGGTGGTTTTGCCCGCGCCATTCGGCCCCAGCAAACCAACGACCTCGCCGCTGCCGACGGTCAGCGAAGCCGCGTCCACGACGACCCGTTTGCGATAGCGCTTGACCATCTCGTGCGCGATCAGTTGCGCCATGCTCAAGGTTTCCTGGCAGGCGCGGCGTCCTGGACCCGAGGCTGAATGGTGAACTGGATACGGCCATTGCTACCTGCGCCTTGCGCCCGCACCACATCACTCTTGAGGTCGTATTCAACCCGGTCGCCGGTGAACACATCCTGTCCCTGGGTCAATCGGGCGTTACCGCTCATGATGACCTTGGAACCCGCGACATCGTATTCCACCCGCTGGCTGGCGCCGAGAATTTCCGGTTTGTCGGCGGTGGGCCGGTAGCGCAGATTGACTGGTTTGCCGGTAGCCTCCATGCGCTGAAAGCCGCCATCCTTGACGTGAATGGTCGCCACGTCGGCGGTCAGACGCATGGAGCCCTGACTAATAACGACATTGCCTTCATAGACGCTAACGCCGGTTTTCTGGTCGATCTGGCCACGGCTGGCTTCCAGTTGAATGGGCTGGTTGCGGTCTTCCGGCAACGCGGCGACGCATGTTGGAACCAGCGCCAGCGCCAAGATCGAACCGAGCCTATGGTTTACGGGGTTCATGAGTACCTCTCACTTCGGAAAGCAGTTCCAGTCGCTCCTGATCCAGCCAGGCGCGCGCGCCGACCGCCCGGAATTCGCCCTGGGGAGTGACCGCCCGCATCGGAGCAGCGGTTTCCGCATAACGTTCACTGGGCCGCACCAGTACATCACGGGTGGTGATGGTCATCGGCAACTCGCCACTGTCGGCGGTGCGAACCATGGTGACTTCACCTTCCAACCGCACTGACTGCTGGTCTGCGGAAACCCAACCCTGCTCGGCCTGCAAGCGCCACTTGCGGGTCTGGCCATCTGGCTGATACCAATCCAGCGCCGGTTGCTCAATGCGCGTCCCCAGATTATTCGGCAATTGCGCCAACCGGGGCGCTTCAATGACTGATTCGCGCAGTCCGGCGATGTTGAGACGCACCGCCCGGAAGTGCTCGATGATCAACACCGGCTCCTGACTTTCCGCTGGAGCAGGTTGGCGTAACTCGGATTCCACCCAGCGCAGCAGGCCGTAGCTCAAACCGGCTAACAGCGCCAACCCCGTTAAGGACAAGACGCCGCGCAGGGTGACGCTGGGGAGCAGGATCAAAGATAACGGCTCCGCAAATCGGTCAACTGGCCACGCGCTTCCAGTAACAACTCGCAAACATCGCGGGCCGCGCCGCGCCCGCCCGGACTGGGGGTTTGCCAGTGGGCGTGCTGTTTGACGAAAGGATCAGCATCTTGCACGGCAATCGCCAGGCCCACCTGGGTCATCACCGGCAAATCGATCAAATCATCGCCCACATAAGCGACCTGTTCGGCCGCCAGGCCGAGCCGAGCCAGCAGGCTATGAAACGCCGCCAGCTTATCGTGGACGCCCAGGTAGGCATAACGAATCCCCAAATCGCTCATGCGCCGCTCCACTGAAGCGGCGTGGCGACCGGAAATAATGGCGATTTCCACACCACCCTCCAGCAACATTTTAATGCCATGGCCATCACGGATATGAAACGCCTTGAATTCGTTGCCATCGTTGCCCAAGTACAAGCGACCGTCGGTTAATACGCCGTCTACATCGAAAATAACCAGTTGAATCTGAGCGGCCTTGGTGAGTATGTCGCGCATCATGGGGTTCCCGGCGGTTGGAGGTTACAGCACACCGGCGCGCAACAAATCATGCATATTCAGCACGCCGGTCAATTTCCCGGCGGAGTTTACCACTGGCAGGGCGTTAATCCGGTATTCCTGCATCATCCGCAGCGCTTCGGCAGCTAGCGTCCCTGGGGCAATGGTCTTGCCACGCGGGGTCATCACCTCGGCGACTTTGGCGGTGTGTACGTCCACTTGCCGATCCAGCGCCCGGCGTAAATCACCGTCGGTAAACACCCCCAGCACATGCTCCTCACCATCCACTACCACGGTCGTCCCTAACCCCTTGCGGCTCATTTCCAGCAGGGCGTCCCGGAGCAGGTCCCCTGGAGCGTTGCGCGGGATCTGCTCGCCGGTATGCATCACGTCATCGGTGAGTAGCAGCAAGCGACGGCCCAAGCGGCCCCCGGGATGAGAGCGGGCGAAATCTTCGGCGGTAAACCCCCGCGCTTCCAGCAACGCCACAGCCAGCGCATCACCCATTGCCAACGTTGCGGTGGTGCTGGATGTCGGCGCCAGACCCAGTGGGCATGCCTCCTGTGAGACGCTGACGTCGATGTGAACATCGGCGGTTCGGGCCAGGGTCGAATCGGGGTTGCCGGTCAACGCAATCAGGGGAACATCCTGGCGCTTAATCAGCGGTAGCAGCGTGAGAATCTCATCCGTCTCGCCGGAATTGGACAACGCGACCACCACATCCTGGGCCGTGATCATGCCCATGTCGCCGTGACTGGCTTCGGCGGGGTGGACGAAAAAGGCGGGCGTACCGGTGCTGGCCAGGGTTGCGGCGATCTTGCCGCCGATGTGCCCGGATTTGCCCATGCCGAGGACAACGATCCGGCCTGGACAACGCAGCATCAAATCGCAGGCGCGAACGAAGTGATCATCAATACGACTTCGCAGTTGCTCTACAGCTTGAGCTTCAATCGCTAAAACCTGGCTGGCCAGTTTTTTTAGTTGGTCGGGGTGGATAAGCATAGTGGCAGAAATTGTACCAGCTATACCTGCTTGCCGCAGAGCGTCAAACGCCTCGGGTTAAACGGGCAAGAAGCTATGCCCTTTTCACAGCAGGTTCAGGCAGCAGCAAGCACCACACTGACCAACGGTTTTTTTCTGTCCTGGTATTTTATGTTGAGTGCATTTGCCCGGTCTGCACTGCTAAACCAACAACGCTCCGGCCAGAATTTAATCCGCCTTCGGATTCTTCCCCCCGGCGCTTTTCCACCAGGAGGAGAAGTAAGCGCTCCTCTTTCTAATTCAGGCAGGTCGCTGGTTCAGCAAATATTCCTGCGCATCAACCGCCGCAATCGCAGTCATATTGATGATCCGCCGCGCACTCGCTGAGCGGGTCAGAATATGCGCCGGTTTGGCCAAACCAAGGGTGATCGGTCCTACCGAGACGCTATGGGTAATTTCCTTGAGCAGGTTATGCGAAATGTTGGCGGCGTCGGCATTGGGCATGATCAACAGATTGGCGGCGCCTTTCAGCGGCGAATGCAGGAACACTCGACTGCGCAATGCCTCGGACAGGGCAGCGTCACCACGCATTTCGCCGTCCACTTCCAGGTCCGGGGCACGCTGGCGGATGATCTGTAACGCCTCGGCCATCTTGCGCGCCTGTAGCGATTTGTGCGAGCCAAAGCTGGAATGGGACAGCAAGGCGATCTTTGGCGGCACAAAGCGGCTGACTTCCTCCGCCGCCAGTAAAGTGATATCAGCAATCTCCTCAGCGGTGGGGTCGGCGTTGATGTCGGTGTCGCAAAAAAACAAGGGGCCATGCGAGCTAATCAGCATATTCATGGCCGCCGGGGTCCTGACCCCTTCCCGCAGACCGATGATGTCCAGCACGTATTCGATGTGATCGGGATAGCCGCCGATCAATCCACACAGCAGAGCATCGCCATAGCCCAGGCGCAGCAGTAGCGCCCCAATGACCGTAGCGCGAGTGTTGACCCGGACTCGGGCTTTATTGGGATCGACGCCGTAGCGTCCCCGCAACCGATGGTATTCCTGCCAGCACTCCTCGTAGTGCGGATTATTCTGGGGATCGATCACCTCAAAATCCTGCTCGGGACGGATGCGCAAGCCCAATTCAGCGATGCGTTGTTCGATCCGCCAGCGCCGACCAATGAGGATAGGCTTGGCCAAGCCTTCGTCGATGACGCCCTGCACCGCCCAGAGCACCCGTTCTTCTTCAGCCTGGGCGTAAATGACCCGCTGGGGATCAGCCTTGGCGCGGTTCAACACCGGGCGCATGATCAGGCCAGAACGGTAGACGCGCTGGCTCAGTTGCGCGCGATAAGCGGCAAAGTCCTGAATCGGGCGGGTCGCGACGCCGCTATCCATCGCCGCCTTGGCGACGGCCAGCGGCAGCGTCAGCAACAAACGCGGCTCGAACGGTTTGGGAATCAGGTATTCCGGCCCGAAGTTGATCGGCTGGTCGCTGTAAGCCGATGTTTCTTCCTGAGAATGTGGCTCACAGGCAAGTTCGGCCAGGGCGCGGACGCAAGCTAGTTGCATCTCCTGATTGATCGTAGTGGCGCCCACATCCAGCGCGCCCCGGAAGATATAGGGAAAACAGAGGACGTTGTTGACTTGGTTGGGATAGTCCGAGCGACCCGTAGCGATAATGGCGTCAGGCCGCGCCGCCCTGGCTTCTTCCGGCATGATTTCCGGGATCGGGTTAGCCAGCGCCAAAATCAGCGGTCGATCGGCCATGGTTTTGACCATATCCCCGGTCAGCACCCCCGCCTTGGACAGCCCCAGGAAAATATCGGCGCCCACAATTGCATCAGCGAGAGTGCGTGCTGGAGTATCCGCAGCATAGGCGGCTTTCTCCGGGTCCAGCGGCCCCCGACCTGGATAGATCACGCCACGGCTATCGCAAACAATGACATTGTTGCGATTCAGTCCCAGCCCGACCAGCAGATCGAGACAGGCAATGCCTGCTGCACCCGCGCCGGAGGTGACGACTTTTACCTGATTCATCTCCTTACCGATCAACAATAAAGCGTTCAACACGGCGGCAGCGGTAATAATGGCGGTGCCGTGCTGATCATCGTGGAAGACTGGAATTTTCATCCGCTCGCGTAACTGGCGCTCGACTTGGAAGCATTCTGGAGCCTTGATGTCTTCCAGGTTGATGCCGCCAAAGCTCGGTTCCAGACTGGCGATGATCTCGATCAGTTTGTCAGGGTCGCGTTCGCTGATTTCAATGTCGAAAACATCGATGCCAGCAAATTTCTTGAACAACACGCCTTTGCCTTCCATGACCGGTTTGGCTGCGAGCGGGCCGATATCGCCCAGCCCGAGTACAGCAGTGCCGTTAGTAATGACCGCCACCAGATTGCCGCGAGCGGTGACGGTGGATACTTCGCGGGGATCTTCGACAATGACTTCACAGGCGGCGGCGACGCCCGGGGAATAAGCCAGCGCCAAATCGAACTGGTTGGCCAGCGGCTTGGTCGGGGTCACTTCGATCTTGCCATAGGGGGCCATGCGATGGTAGCGCAGGGCGCGTTCGTTGAAATCGTCAGCCATTCAAGTAATTCCTAGTGCGGTGATGGCGGGAATGCCGCCGATGGAGTTTGGCGCCAAAATATTTTTCGCCATTAAATTACGTCGAATATTATGTATTTTACATCAATCTTGATTTATAATAACCCAATTCTAATTTTTCAAGACAAATCACCATGATTACTGCGGCCCAGTTGAAAGCAGCGCGAGCATTGTTGGGCATTGACCAGCGCGCCCTCGCGGAAGCTGCTGATTTGTCTCTACCGACCATCCAGCGCATGGAAAGCAGCGATGGCCCTATCCGTGGCAATATCGATTCTCTGGTCAAGCTCATTGCGGCGCTGGAAACCGCTGGCGTCGAGTTGATCGGCGAAGGCGCGGTCAGCGAAGCCGGCGGTCGCGGAGTTCGGTTAAAGAACTGAATCGCCGTTCTGCTTATGGTTAACCCACCGAATCTCACCACTATGCCGTTGCCGCTATTCTTGATTTTATCTATGGCCCTACTCGTTGTCGGCGTCTACGCGATAGCCACCGCACGTCGACCGAATGGTAGCCGCCGTGTCTACCGCCTTGCTCTGGCGATTAGCGCTATTGCGTTGGTCCTGGCATTGACGCATTTGTTGACAGCTCCAGCGCCAGCAACGCTCACCCTACCTCTCGGTCTGCCCTGGCTGGGCGCGCATTTCCGTTTGGACGCGCTGTCCGCCTTTTTCCTGATCGTAGTCAATCTGGGCGGGGCCGTCGCCAGCCTGTTCGCCCTCGGCTACGGCCAGCATGAGCGAGCGCCGAAACGGGTGTTGCCGTTCTACCCGGCATTTCTGGCGGGTATGAACCTGGTCTTGCTGGCTGACGACGCCTTCACGTTCCTGTTCGCCTGGGAATTCATGTCGCTTACCTCGTGGGGACTGGTGATGGCGCATCACCAGGAATCGGCGAATGCCCGCGCTGGCTATCTGTATCTGGTCATGGCTTGCTTCGGCACTTTGGCTTTGCTATTGGCCTTCGGCGTGATGGCCGGTCCGAATGGCGGTTACGACTTTGCGGCGATCCGCACCCGCGAGATGACGGCGGGATGGGCGGCGGTCGCGTTATTTCTGGTGCTGCTGGGGACCGGTTCCAAGGCGGGACTCGTCCCATTGCATGTCTGGCTGCCGCTGGCCCATCCCGCTGCGCCCAGTCATGTTTCCGCACTGATGAGTGGGGTGATGACCAAGGTCGCAGTTTATGGCTTCATCCGCATCGTATTTGATCTGCTTGGTGAGCCGCTGGCGTGGTGGTGGGGTGGCCTGGTGTTAGCGCTGGGTGGCATCACCGCCGTGCTGGGCGTGCTGTACGCCCTGATGCAGCATGATTTGAAACGGCTACTGGCCTATCACACGGTCGAAAATATCGGCATTATTTTCATTGGCTTGGGACTGGCGCTGGCTTTTCAGGCCAATCACATGTATGCCAGCGCGGCGCTGGCGCTGACCGCCGCCCTGTTCCATATTCTCAATCACTCACTGTTTAAAAGTCTGCTGTTTTTGGGAACCGGCGCCGTACTGACCGCCACCGGTGAGCGTGATATGGAGCGACTGGGCGGGTTGATTCATCCGATGCCGTGGACCGCCCTGGCCTTCCTGATCGGCGCGGCGGCGATTTCCGCGTTACCGCCACTGAATGGCTTTGCCTCGGAATGGCTGACTTTCCAGGCTATTCTGCTGACCCCGGAATTGCCGCAATGGCTGCTCAAATTTCTCGCGCCAGCCGTTGGCGCGCTGTTGGCTTTGTCCGCCGCCCTCGCCGCCGCCTGTTTCGTCAAGGCCTTCGGTATCACCTTCCTGGGTCGCCCGCGTTCGCCTGCCGCCGCTCAAGCGCAGGAAACCGATCGCTATTCGCTGGTCGCAATGTTCACGCTGGCCGCACTCTGTCTGCTGGCCGGGATTTTGCCGGGTTTGGTGGTGGATAGCTTGTCTCCGGTCGTCGGCCTGATCAACGGCGGCGCACAATTAGCGACCCAGCACACGCAACCCTGGTTGACCCTGGCGCCGATTATCGATGCGAAGAGCGCCTATAACGGCTGGCTGGTCTTGCTGTTCATGGCGCTGTCGGGAACCATGGCTGCTTTCCTGATCCATCGGTTCGCATCGAACGCGGTGCGGCGCGGCCCGGCCTGGGATTGCGGTTTTCCCGACGCCAGCCCGGCAACTCAGTACACCGCCGGCAGCTTTGCCCAACCCATTCGCCGGGTGTTTGGCAGTGTGGTCTTTCAGGCCCGCGAACGAGTGACAATGCCGCCGCCGGGCGATGGGCGTCCGGCGAAGTGGGAAGTGCAGTTGCGCGATCCGGTCTGGGATTATGGCTATGCACCGATCACGACCGCCGTGATCGCGGCGTCAACCCGCGCCAATCACCTGCAATACCTGACGATTCGCCGCTACCTGAGCCTGGTATTTGGCGCACTGGTGTTTTTACTGTTGGGGATGGCGCTATGGCGTTGATCATGGATTATCTGGTGCAGGGGGCGCAAATGCTCTTAGTCCTGTTGCTGGCCCCATTGCTGACTGGCTGGGTGCGCACGCTCAAGGCGCAGATGCTGCGCCGGCGCGGGCCGTCCCTGCTACAACCCTACCGTGACCTGTTCAAGCTGTTGCGCAAAGAGGTGGTGTTAGCTGACTCGGCGTCCTGGCTGTTTCGTATCGCACCCTACCTGATTTTCGCGGCCATCTGGGTGGCGGCGGCGCTGGTGCCCACCTTCGCCGGCGGCCTGATGTTCAGCTGGACCGCTGATTTAATCGCCATCGTCGCTCTGCTCGGCACCGCCCGCTTTTTTCTGGCGCTGGCCGGCCTGGATGTCGGGACGAGCTTTGGCGGCATCGGCTCCAGCCGCGAGATGATGATCGCCTCGCTGGCCGAACCGGCCATGCTGATGATGGTATTCACCTTATCGCTACTGGCCGGAGCCACGGAACTGACCACTGTCGCCCACTTCATGCTCACCGCTGATGTCGGTCTGCGCGTGTCGCTGGCGCTGGCGCTGCTGGCGTTGCTCATGGTGGCGATTGCGGAAAATGCCCGTATTCCAGTGGATAACCCGGCGACCCATCTGGAGTTGACCATGGTTCACGAAGCGATGGTGCTGGAATATTCCGGTCGCCATCTGGCGCTGATCGAATTGGCTGCTTCGCTCAAGCTGCTGCTGTATGTGTCGCTGATTGGCTGCATTTTCGCGCCCTGGGGCATGGCAACCGCCGGCGCGGGATTGACAGTGTACGGCGTTGGCGTCGTTGCCTATCTAGGCAAGTTGGCGCTCGGTGGATTGCTATTAGCGCTGTTTGAAACCAGCATCGCCAAAATGCGGGTGTTTCGCGTCGATCAATTTCTGGGCGTGGCGTTAATGCTGGGACTGCTGGGCGCTTTGTTGCTGTTCGTATCGCGGAGTCTGTAAATGCACGGTCTGGAATTCGATATCGCCCATTTTCTGGCCGGTGGCATGGTCGTCGTCAGCCTGTTGTTGTTGTACCAGGATCGGCTATATGCGCTGATCAATGTGTTCGCCTTGCACTCGCTGGTGCTGGCGCTGGCGGTCGGCTGGCAAGCCTATATTCAGGAAGCCCATCACCTTTACGTCACCGCTGGCATCGCGCTGGTGTTCAAGGCGCTGTTCATTCCCGCTGCGCTGCATCGCATTATCCAGCAACTGGGCATCCACCGGGCGCTGGATGTGGTGGGCGGCGTCGGGCGCGATCTGTTGGCAGGCGCGGCGCTGGTCGCGTTGGCCATTCTGGTGATGCTGCCGGTGACCGTGGGCGCCGATGCAGTGGCGCGGGAAGATTTGGCGTTTTCCCTGGCAGTGGTGCTGCTGGGTCTGTTGCTGATGATCAATCGTCAGAACGCAGTGAGCCTGGTAGTCGGATTCATGTCGCTGGAGAATGGACTGGTGTTGGCTGCCGCTGGAGCGCGGGGGATGCCGTTGGCGGTCGAGATCAGCGTGGCGTTTTCGGTGCTGATCGCGCTGATCGTGATCGGTATTTTCCTGTTCCGCATCCGGGAACGGTTCGATAGTGTGGATATGCAGGCGATGGATGCCTTCCGGGGGGAGCGGCGGCGATGAGTACGTTAGGCCTGACGGCGATGACAGCTTTACTGGCGGTTCCCGCCGGCGCGGCGCTGCTGTTGGTCGGATTATCCAACTACCGGCGCGGCGCACGATTGAACGTGGGCGCGGCACTGATCAGCCTGCTGGCGTCGATCACTCTCTTCTGGACACGGCCCGACGCCAACGTGTATCTGCGGGTGGATGACTTCAATATCTACCTGATCGTGCTCAACAACCTGGTGAGCTTCACGACCAGCGTATTCAGCGCCGGCTATATCGCCCACGAACTGGAAACCGGGCGACTCACACCGAAGTATTTGCGCTTCTATCACGCCATGTACCAGGCCCTGGTGTTCGCCATGAACCTGGCGTTCCTCGCGAACAACATCGGGCTGTTGTGGGTGGCGATTGAACTGGCGACGCTGGTGACCGTGTTGATGGTCGGCATCTACCGAACCCGCGCCGCGCTGGAAGCCGCATGGAAGTACTTTATCCTCGGCAGTCTGGGCATCGCCCTGGCGCTGTTTGGCACCATTATGGTGTACCTGGCGGCGCAACCCGTCATCGGCCAGGGTTTGCCGGCCATGGCCTGGGATCAATTGCTGACTCATGCTCATGCCTTTGATCCGGCGCTGCTGAATCTGGCGTTCATTTTCCTGCTCCTCGGTTACGGGACTAAAGCCGGGCTGGTTCCGCTGCACGCCTGGCTGCCGGACGCTCATGCCGAAGGCCCGACGCCCATTTCGGCAGTGTTGTCGGGCCTGTTGCTGAATGTGGCGCTGTATGCGGTGTTGCGGTTCAAGATGCTGATGAGCGCTCATCCGCAGGCCTTGGCGCCGGGACCCCTGATGATCGGGATGGGGCTGTTGTCGCTGCTCTTCGCCGGGTTCATGTTCTATCGGCGCGGCGACATCAAGCGGCTCTTTGCCTACTCGTCGATTGAACACATGGGCATTATTACCTTTGCCTTTGGCATGGGCGGGCCGCTGGCCAACTTTGCCGGATTACTGCACATGACGATGCACAGCCTGACCAAATCAGCGATTTTCTTCGCGGTCGGCCATATTTCGCAGGTCAAGGGGACGCAACGAATTTCCAATATTCGCGGACTGACGGCGACCCATCCGCTGCTCGGTTGGGGATTGGCAGCCGGGGTCGTCGCGATTGCTGGAATGCCGCCGTTTGGGGTGTTCATGAGCGAATTCCTGGTGGTGAGTTCCACCTTTGCTCGTGAGCCATGGCTGGCATTACCGCTGGTCCTCGGGTTACTGCTGGGGTTCGGTGCCTTGCTCTGGCGGTTGCATGGCATGGCGTTCGGCGAATCACATGGCGCAAATGCACCGGGGCCATCGCCGATCAGTGCGTTGCCAATGATCGCGCATTTGGCGCTGGTGTTCATCGCCGGATTCTGGTTACCGGGGCCACTGGTCGTCTGGTTCCAGCACGTCGCCGTATTGTTGGGTTGAGGGGCAAAGATGAACGCGGCGCCTTCATTGCAAGCGGTCCTCCAAACGGGCCAACCCGTCGCTCAACATCGTCCTTGGCCGCGAGTAGTAGTCACGCTCGAACTGTGGAAAATCCTGAGTGAAGGCTTGGCCCGTGGCTCCTGGACATTATCGGGATTATGGGGTGAGCAGGGGATGGTGCATCTGGCGGTGTGGGAAACGGCAGGGGGCTTTTGCATCGCCAGCCTGCCCTGCCCGGATGGAACATTCCCATCGGTCGGTCGGCTGCACCCGCCCGCGCAACGGTTGGAACGCGCCATCGCCGACTTAGTGGGTTTACGACCGATGGACGCTCCAGATCATCGTCCGTGGCTGGATCATGGGCGCTGGCCGGTGCGTCATCCGCTGGGATCGGCCAGCGCGCCGACTTCACCCATGCCGCCGTATCGGTTCCTACCAGCGGAAGGTGAAAGCCTGCATCAGATTCCAGTGGGGCCGGTTCACGCGGGCATCATTGAACCGGGGCATTTCCGCTTTACCGCTAATGGAGAAGCGGTCGTGCGGTTGGAGGAACGGTTGGGCTACGTTCACAAAGGTATTGAGCGTCTGCTACAAGGCGCCTCTCTGGAACAGGCAGCGCGACTGATCGGTCGAGTGTCCGGCGATAGCACGGTTGCTTACGCCTTAGCGTTCGCCCGTGCGGTGGAGGCGGCGACAGAAACCGAGATTCCTGCTCGCGCTCACGGGTTGCGGGCGTTGATGGCAGAACTGGAGCGGCTGGCCAATCACTGTGGTGACATCGGCGCCGTTTGCAACGATGCGGCTTTTGCCCTGATGCAGGCCCATTGCGCAGTATTGCGTGAATCTATTTTACGCGCTAGCGCCGACTGTTTCGGGCATCGCCTGATGATGGATCGCATCGTTCCGGGCGGGGTAGCCGTGGACTTGCCGGCAGAGGGCGCAAAAACGCTGCGAACCTTGGTCGCCGAGATTCGCCGCCAGTTTCCGTCGCTGATCGAGTTGTATGACAATACAGCCTCACTGCAACAACGCACTGTAGACACCGGCTTTGTCCGCACTGCTCTGATCCAGCAATTTGCCTGCGGCGGATTTGTCGGGCGGGCGGGCGGGCGCGCCTTTGACGCCCGTCGCCAACCCGGCTATCCACCTTACGATACGCTGGAATTTGAGACCCCGGTATTAACCGAGAGCGATGTTAACGCCCGCGTCTGGATACGGATTCGTGAAGTTGAGCAAAGCCTGGCGCTCATTGAGCAGATTTTAGAGCAGTTGCCGCCCGGCCCGGTCTCCATTCCAGTCCATCTTTCCGGCCAAATCTGTGAAGGGGTAGCGCTGGTCGAGGGCTTTCGTGGCGATATTCTGGTCTGGTTGCGGTTGAATGAGGATGGTGTGATATCGCGTTGCCATCCTCGCGATCCGTCCTGGTTCCAGTGGCCCGTGCTGGAAGCAGCAATTGAAAATAACATCGTGGCGGATTTCCCGCTGTGTAATAAATCGTTCAACGGCTCGTATTCGGGCCATGATCTGTAGGCGCTGCCGCCATGCGTAAACTGCTGTTTCAGAATCTATGGCGGTCGCCGCTGACCATGCCGGCGCCGGCGCCTTCCACCGCAGCGCTGGCCGAGTTAGGTGCGAAAGTGGATCAGATCGCCCGGCAACGATTGGGGCGCAGCCTGGCGATTCGTCAAGTTGACGCCGGTTCCTGCAACGGGTGCGAACTGGAAATTCATGCACTGAATAATGCTTTTTACGATCTGGAGCGCTTCGGTTTTCACTTCGTCGCCTCGCCGCGTCATGCCGACGTTTTACTGGTCACCGGGCCAGTCACGGTCAATATGCGCGAGGCGCTGGAGCGGACTTATGTGGCAACGCCTGATCCGAAGTGGGTGGTGGCGGTGGGCGATTGCGGGCGGAATGGCGGCGTCTTTGCCGGGAGCTATGCCTGCGTGGGCGGGGTCGCCGAGGTGATTCCGGTCGATCTGCACATTGCCGGCTGCCCGCCCACTCCGCAGCAATTACTGGAAGGCCTGTTGGCATTGTTGCAAGTTCAGTAAGGATCGGCGGCGTTTTGGAGGCGTCTCCATGAAGCCTGACTGGGAACACGCATTTTACCTGCCGTTCGCCACGGCCCTGCGCGACAAGTTGCGCGACGGCTATGATCCGACCCAATTACGGGCCGATCTATTGGCAGGTATTACGGTCGGAATTGTCGCAGTACCGCTGACCATGGCTTTGGCGATTGGCAATGGCGCTCCTCCACAATCCGGCCTGTACACCGCGATTATCGCCGGTTTGCTCATCGCCCTGACCGGCGGCTCCCGTTTTAGCGTGTCCGGGCCGACCGCTGCGTTCATCATCATTCTTCATCCCATTGCGGAAAAATATGGTCTTGGCGGACTGGTGACCGCCGGGTTCATGGCCGGGATGATGATGATCACCCTGGGAGTAGCCCGGATGGGTAAGCTGATTCAGTTCATTCCCCATCCCGTGACGACCGGCTTCGCGACCGGCATCGCCGTGGTCATCGCCAGCCTGCAATTCAAGGATTTTTTCGGGCTGCAACTGGCGGTGCAACCCGAGCATTTTCTGGAGCGGCTGTGGCGGGTCGGTCAGGCGCTACCCAGCTTTCACTGGCCTGATCTGATGATCGGCGCCTCGACTTTGACTTTGTTGCTGCTGTGGCCGCGCCTGAAAACCGGCTGGCCGGCTCCACTGATCGGCGTCGTCGCGGCAACCACGCTGGCTTGGCTGCTCAGCCGGTTCGTCGAGGGTTTCGAAGTAGCCACCATCGCCTCCCGCTTCAGCTATATGCGAGACGGGCAAATCCTGCCAGGCATTCCGTCGTTCCTGCCGCATCTTACGCCGCCGTGGCAATTGCCCAACCCGGAGGGCCAGCCGCTAGGCCTGTCGCTGAGCTTAGTCAAGGAACTCTTGGGGCCGGCAATGGCAATTGCATTTCTGGGTTCGATGAAGTCGCTGCTCTGCGCGGTGGTGGCTGACGGCATGACGCGAACCAAGCATGATCCCGATGCTGAGCTCATCGGGCAAGGCATCGGCAATATGGTCGCCCCGTTCTTCGGCGGAATAGCCGCCTCCGGGGCGTTGGCCCGAACCGTCTCTAATATCCGTGCGGGCGCTCGTAGCCCACTGGCTGCGGTGTTCAATACCCTGTTCGTCCTGTTGGTGCTGGTGGCGCTAGCGCCCTTGCTCAGTTATATGCCGATGGCAGGGCTGGCGGCGCTGTTGCTGCAAGGCGCTTGGAATATGAGTGAATACAAGCACTTTCGCCATATTTTTCAGATTGCGCCCGGTAGCGATATTCTGGTTTTACTGGTTTGCTTCGGGTTAACGGTCATTTTCAATATGGTCATCGCCATTAGCGTTGGTGTGGTGCTGGCGTCGTTGCTGTTCATGAACCGTATGGCAGAGTTGAGCGTTGGTCAGCATATCGAGGCCGATCATCCCCATTTGGAAAGCCCTTTACCGAACGGGGTGCGGCTCTATGAAGTGACCGGCTCACTCTTTTTCGGTGCGGCGGAAAAGGCAATGAGTGCCTTGCATGACGTCGGCGCCCGGCCGCGAGCGGTCATTATCGATATCACCGGCGTCACGGTCATGGATATATCGGGACTGGTAGCGCTGGATTCCGCCATTGAGCGGTTGCGGAGTGATGATATTCTGGTCGCTATCGCCGGGGTGCATGGTCAACCGGCGTTGCTGATGCGCCGGGCCGGTTTGCATAACATTCCCGGTCAATTGTTACTGTCCGCCAGCTTGCCGCAGGCGTTGCTGCGAGTACGACGCTGTTTGGGCAAAACGGCAGACGGGCGACCGATGCTGACTGATATGATTACTTAAACAGGAATAGGCGCCCATGTTGATGCTACCGGACGACTTTCAACCCGCTATCTTGCCATCGGCTGATGTGGATGAACAATCGGCCTGGTGGTTTGTGTTTTTCAACGGTCAACTGCTGGTTCGGACTGCCGATCAGGGATTGGAGCTGCCGCTAGCCTCGATTTGGCCGTTTGTTAAATGCCCAACCGGGCGGCGGCTCTACTTGGGAAGATTGCGAAATCGGCCCTGTTACACCGCAGAAGCCGCGACTGCCGCTCCGCCACCGGGTTGGACCTTCGAGAATCTGCGTGCGTTATGGACCCGGATGGATGAGGCGTGGCTGGGTGTGGCCGGGCAGGCGCTGCAACTGATCGAATGGGATCGTAATCACCAATTTTGCGGGCAGTGTGGCGCGCCGACACAGCAACGCACCGACGAACGGGGACGGCGGTGCCCGGATTGTGAATTGATCGCCTATCCGCGTTTATCGCCCGTGGTGATGGTGCGGGTGGTTCATGAGGGCCGAATCCTGTTGGCGCGGGCGCCACGGTTTGCGCCTGGAGTGTATAGTGTGCTGGCCGGGTTCGTCGAAGCAGGCGAAACGCTCGAACAGGCGATTCACCGGGAAGTCGCCGAGGAAGTCGGCATTCAGGTGCGGAATCTGCGCTATTTCGCCAGCCAGTCCTGGCCGTTCCCCCATTCGCTGATGATCGCTTTCACTGCGGATTATGCGGGAGGCGAGTTACGGGCGGATGGACGGGAAATTCTCGACGCCCACTGGTTTACGCCTGAGGAGATGCCGGGCTTGCCCAGCCCGATGAGCATGGCCTGGCATTTGATTCAGGATTATTTGTATCATCATTGACGCTCCTCGCCCATCCAAAGAAGGGCGTGGATCACCCTGAGAAGACTGGCCTGGGAGGCGTGTCATGTTGAAACAATCGGGCTTATCCGGCGGTTTCATAGCCCAACCGGATGCACAGACCTCGCTAAAAGCGCGTTTCGCCGCTTTATGGACACGCTGTCTACACGGTGACGAGCCGGCGAACGCCCAGGCTATTTACACCCGACTGGTTGAACTCTATGGAGAGCCGCATCGCCATTATCATACCCTGGATCATATTCAGCACTGTCTGCACGAATTCGACCAGGCCGTGGCGTTCATGAATGATCCTGACGCAGTTGAGTTAGCGTTGTGGTTCCATGATGCAATCTACAGAGCAGGCGCGAAGGATAATGAGCGCTACAGCGCTGATTTGTTTCGGGACTGTTCGCACCCGTATGCCAGCGCCGCTTTCCAGCAACAGGTTGACGATCTGATCATGGCGACCACGCATCGCGGGGCGCCGCACCAACCCGATGAGCGGTTCATCGTAGATATCGATCTTTCCAGCTTCGGTTTACCCTGGGAGGTTTTCATACGGGATGGCTGGCGCATCCGCGCCGAATTCGCCAATGTAACGGATGACGCCTATTATCCTGAGCATCTACGCTTTCTGCGGGGATTGTCGGATCGACCCTCCTTCTTTTTCACCGACTGCTTTCAGCAACGCTACGAGCATACAGCGCGTGAGAATATTCAGCGGCTGATCGCTGAACTGTCGATGCGCGGTTATGATTGAACCTGACCTATGCCCGTGGGGACCCAAGGGGATGAAACAAAAACCGAGTAGATCGGCGCCCACGCTGAGTGAAGGCGCTACGGTGGGCCAGCAGGATGAGGCCACCCTGTTGTTTGCCGATATTTGTGGCAGCACGGGTTTATTTGAAAAATATGGCGATCTACGCGCTCGACAGATTGAAACTCGGGCGCTTGATTTACTTGCCGCCTGCACGGTTGCCCATCAGGGAACGGTAATCAAAACGATCGGTGATGAGATCATGAGCCGTTTTCCTGGCGCCGAGTTGGGCATGAGCGCCGCCTGCGAGATGCAGCAAGGTGTTAAGGACGATCCGGTGCTGGCCGAGTTGGGAATTGCCATCCGCATTGGCTTGCATCATGGGCCAGTGTTGGCTGAAAAAGACGATGTATTTGGTGATGCAGTAAATGTAGCGGCACGCATGGTCGCCTTGGCCAAGGCTGATCAGATTATCACCACGCGAGAAACGATCAACTGTCTGGCGGCGGACGTTCGGCGAACGACTCGGAGCCTGGGCCGGTCGTGGGTGCGCGGCAAACAGAACGAAATGGAAATTGCCGAGGTGATTTGGTACGAATCCGGCAGTCTGACGCAAATGTCTGATGGAGAGACCCAGAAGATTTTGCGCAATCAACTATACGCCCGACTCCTGCTAGGCTATCGCGGTCAAAATATCGAGCTGGCGCCTTCCGCTCAGGCGTTTAATATCGGTCGTGGCCCCAAAAACGATCTGGTGGTCGATCGGGAATTAGTCTCACGCAGCCATGCGGCTATTGAATTTCGGCAGGGCAAATTTATTCTCAAGGATAACAGCACTAATGGAACCTATTTGCTATTGGAAAATGGGGCGCGTTTTTTTGTGCGGCGTGAGGAATTTACCCTACATGAAAAGGGAGTGATCTGCCTGGGGCAGGCGGCTTTCGAACAGAACCCGGATATTATTTGCTATGAATGCAAATACGCCGCATGAGCATCCGGGTTGTTTTTTCGTTATAGCACCTGTTTCAAGAAAGCTTGCGCCCGTGGCTCACTTGGCGCGGTGAAAAACCGGTCCGGCGGGGCGTCTTCCAGCACCTTGCCGGCGTCCATGAACAAGACCCGGTGCGCTACTTCGCGGGCAAAGCCCATTTCATGCGTAACCACCGCCATGGTCATCCCTTCGCGAGCCAGTTGCTTCATCACGTCCAGCACCTCGCCAACCATCTCCGGGTCTAGGGCGCTAGTTGGCTCGTCAAACAACATCACCTTGGGGTCCATGGCCAGGGCGCGGGCAATAGCAACCCGTTGTTGTTGACCTCCAGATAGCCGGGATGGATATTCATTAGCCTTCTCGGCGATGCCCACTTTAGTCAACAGCGCCATGGCCTTATCCAGAGCTTCAGCGGGCTTGCGCTTACGCACCACGCGCTGCGCCAGGGTCACGTTCTCCAACACGGTTTTGTGTGGAAACAGGTTGAAGTGCTGAAACACCATGCCCACCTCGCGGCGCACAGCGTTGAGATTGGTCTTGCTGCTGGCGATGTCGATGCCGTCAATCAGCACCTGCCCGTCGTCAAATTCCTCCAACCCGTTTAGACAACGCAGGAAAGTGGATTTACCAGAGCCGGAGGGACCAATGATGACTACCACTTCACCTTTGGCGACCTGGGTGGAGACATCATCCACTGCCCGCACGACCTGACCGCGACCTTCGAAAATCTTGATCAGCTTGTTGACTTCAATCACTGCGGGCAAACCTCCGTTCCAGCCAAAAAAGCAGTTGTGACAGCACCGAGGTCACCACCAGGTACAGCAGGGCAACCGTAAACCAGATTTCAAAGGTGGCGAAACTGGAAGTGATGATCTCTCGCCCACTCTTAGTCAAATCCGTGATGGCAATGACTGATACTAGCGAAGAGTCTTTGATCAGACTGATAAATTGCCCAGCCAGTGGCGGCAAAACCCGCTTGAAGGCTTGCGGCAATACAATGTGAATCATGGTCTCAGCGGCGCTCATGCCCAGTGAGCGAGCGGCTTCGGATTGCCCCTTGGGAATAGACTGAATCCCAGCCCGGATAATCTCGGCGGTGTACGCGCCGACAAAGAGCGAGAGCGCGCCAACACCGGCTACAATCCGATCCAGATGCAGTACGGTGCCAATGAAGAAATAGAAAATAAAGATTTGCACCAGCAACGGGGTGCCGCGAATCAGTTCAATATACAGCACCGACAACCCGCGCAGGGTGGGATTTTTCGAGATGCGGCACAGACCGGTGATCAGCCCGATGATCAGCCCAAAGAAGCCGGAAACAAAGGAAATCCAGATAGTGACCCACAATCCCTGGGTGAGTGGCCCAACTCGCCATTTTCTTTCCATAACGCCGATCTCATCATCTTCACTGACTTGAGCACCGACGGCGACTTTAAGTGTGGCGGTCTCGACCGTGACAGTGACCGGCAACCCACCCTGTTCCGATTGAATTGCCACTTGGATGGAATCGCCAGCAGGACCGATATTGATCACAGTGCCCGCAAATGGCGCGGTTTGCAGTTCTTCATCCTGATAAGCAAAGTACTGCGGAACCCGCTCCCAGCGCCATTCATAATTAACCTGCTTGGTGGCAATCCATAATCCGATAGCCAATCCCAGCAAGATAATGACCAGCAACCCCTGCCAGGGCCACTGGGCAACTTGTCGTCTGAGGGCCACGGCTTACTGCACGTCTTTCAACCAGTCGGTGCTTTTAAACCACTTCTGGTATAGCTTTTCGTGCGTACCGTCTTGCCTAACTTTGACCAGGAACCCATTGATCGCTTTGAGAAATTCTGGATCACCCTGAGCAATAGCCCAACCGATGGGTTCGTCGGTAAAAGGTTGATCCAAGAACACCAATTTGCCTTCGCCACGCTGAACGTTGGCTACTAGGTTGTAGGGAGCGTCATAGATAAAGGCATCGACCTTGCCATTCACCACTTCCATCACGCCTTCTGCTTCGGTTTCGTAAGAGAAGTATTGGGCCTTGGGGATATGCTTTTTGGCGGCGATTTCGCCTGTCGTGCCTAGCTTGGAAGCAATTTTGTACTGCTTATTATTCAAGCTCTTGTAGGATTTAATTTTATCAGCCAGTTCCTTGCGCAGCAGCACCGTCTGACCGATCAGCATGTAAGGTTCGGAGAAATCAACTTTCTGCTTGCGTTCATCGGTGATGGTCATGCCGCTCATGATAATGTCGCATTTGTTGGTGATCAGCGCTGGGATGATGCCGTCCCAAGCGGTACTAATCAAATCCAGCTTGGGCGCGGCCAGATCTTTGGCCATCAGTGCGGCCAGATCAGGATCGAAGCCAACGATTTCACCGCGTTTGTTGGTCATTTCAAACGGCATGTAGGCCGGCTCCAGACAGACCCGCAGGCCGTCCTTTTTAATTTGCTCCAGCCTGCCCGCCCAGGCGGGTGACAAGTTCAGGCTAAACAAAGCCAGTGCAGCCAGCGCAATCAGACGGTTTTTCATGCAGGAATTCTCCTCAACAAACAGGTGATTTCGGTTTCAGTGAGCGCCAGATTCCATCTACCCGCCCTTCAGCCTGGGAGGACTAGGAGCGAAGTAATTTTTTTATGATAGTACAATTTCGCTTTTATGAAGGATAGTTGACAGCGACCTTCAGGTTGACTTGCCTTCGTCCAGCAACTCCTTAATAACCATGCTCGCGCCGCAATCGGGACAGCGCGGCACCTCCTCGATGGGAATGTAGATGATTTCGGTGTGGCGACACCTCGGACATTCCACCTGTACAGGCTCAGCTTTATCGCGTTGCATGGTTCAATTCCTTAAGAAAACGCCCCTCTCCGGCCGGGAAAGGGGGTTGGGAGTGTCAGGCGAGCAGGCCAGTGATGGCCCGCTCGAAACGGTTTAAACCTTCTTCGATCAACTCATCGGGAATGATCAGCGATGGGGCCAGCCGGAGCACATCTGGCCCAGCAACCAGGATTAACAATCCTTCCTCCAACGCTGCCTTGATAAAATCCCGACTGCGACCCTGCCAGGTTTCCACCAACTCGCAGCCCAGCAACAGACCCATGCCGCGCACTTCCCGAAAAATGCCGAACCGCTGATTGATCCGGCGCAGCCCAGCCATGAAGATTTCATGCTTATGGCGCACTCCAGCTAACAATTCAGGATCGCTGAATAACTCTAACGCCGCGCCAGCCACCGCGCATCCTAATGGATTGCCGCCATAGGTCGTGCCGTGCGTGCCGACATTGAGGCTTTGGGCAATCGCCGCAGTAGTGAGCATAGCGCTGATCGGGAAGCCGCCGCCGAGTCCTTTAGCAGTGGTCAGGATATCCGGAGTGACGCCATACGCCATGTAAGCGTAGAGATGGCCGCTGCGCCCGTTGCCGCATTGCACCTCGTCAAAAATCAGCAGCGCTTCATGGCGATTGCATAATTCGCGCAACCCCCGCAAAAACTCTGGCGTGGCGCTGACCACGCCACTTTCGCCCAGCACTGGTTCCACAATCACCGCGCAAGTGCTGTCAGAGATCGCGGAGGCGAAAGTGGCGAGGTCATTGAACGGAACATGGGTGATGCCTGACGGCAGCGGCTCGAAACCTTCAGTGTACTTGGGCTGGCCACCGACGGTGACGGTGAACAGGGTGCGGCCATGAAACGACGGAGTGAAGGCGATGATCTCGCGCTTGTCGGGGCCGAAGTGATCAGCGGAATACTTGCGCGCCAGCTTGAGCGCGGCTTCATTGGCTTCCGCACCGGAATTGGCGAAAAAAACCCGTTCGGCGAAGGTGAGTTCGCACAGTCGGCAGGCGAGCTTGAGCGCGGGTTCGTTGGTCAGCGTGTTACTGACGTGCCAGAGTTTTTGTGCTTGTTCAGTGAGCGCTGCGACCAAGCGCGGATGGGCATGGCCCAAGCCGGTGACGGCAATGCCACCGGCGAAGTCGATGTATTCTCGTCCTTCCTGGTCCCACAGACGCGAACCTTCGCCACGCACTGGGATGATCGCCGCCGGGGCGTAGTTGGGAACCATGAAGGTATCGAATAGATCGCGGGTGACAGGAAAGCAGTTCATCGGGAAAATCCTGAATCGGGGTTGAACACGGTGGACTGACGCATAGCATACCGGCTTTTAGGTACTATAGCGGCGCAGATTGCGAAACGTTGCCGGCCTTGAGACGATCCGCAACAGGCCGCCAACCACTCATTTTGCAACTACCGAACTGGTTGGTTTAATCCCATTTTCAACATGACGCGACGATGAACTACCCTGAACCCTTTGATGTAATCGTGATTGGCGGCGGCCATGCCGGCACGGAAGCCTGCATGGCGGCGGCGAGAATGGGGCTCAATACCCTGCTGCTGACCCATACCATTGAGACGGTGGGCGCGATGAGCTGCAACCCGGCCATTGGCGGCATCGGTAAAGGTCATCTGGTCAAGGAAGTCGACGCGCTCGGCGGTGTCATGGCTCAGGCTGCCGATTTGGCAGGCATCCAATTCCGCATTCTTAACAACCGTAAAGGGCCGGCGGTGCGCGCAACCCGCTGTCAAGCCGACCGAGCGCTGTATAGAGCAGCGGTGCGAACGTTCATCGAACATCAGCCAAACTTGCGGGTTTTTCAGCAAGCTGCTGCGGATTTGGTCATTAAGGGCGAACGGGTGGCCGGGGTCGTGACGCAAACCGGGGTGTGCTTCGCGACCCGCGCCGTCATCCTGACCGCCGGCACTTTTCTGGCCGGGCGGATTCACATTGGGCTGTCCAGTTACGAAGGTGGCCGCGCTGGCGATCCGCCGGCTAACGCCTTGGCGGCCCGGTTGCGAGAACTGCCGTTACAGGTAGGCCGACTCAAAACAGGCACACCCCCTCGTCTGGATGGCCGCAGCATCGACTTCTCACAGATGACGGAACAACCGGGCGATGACCCCTGCCCGGTGTTTTCTTACCTCGGTTCGATGGATCAGCATCCGCCACAAATTTCCTGTTGGATCACTCACACCAACGAGCGGACTCATGACCTCATTCGTGGTGGACTGGATCGCTCACCCATGTACACCGGGGTTATCGAGGGCGTCGGGCCGCGCTACTGCCCTTCGATCGAAGACAAGATTCACCGTTTCGCCGACAAAAATTCTCATCAAATTTTCCTGGAACCGGAGGGTTTACAAACCCACGAGTTCTATCCCAATGGCATTTCCACCAGTCTGCCGTTCGATATCCAACTGGCGCTGGTGCGGTCGATGAAGGGCTTGGAGAACGCACACATTACGCGGCCCGGCTATGCCATTGAATACGACTTCTTCGATCCCCGCGATCTCGACGACACCCTGCAAACCCGGTCAATCCAGGGCCTGTTTTTCGCCGGACAGATCAACGGCACAACCGGTTATGAAGAAGCGGCGGCGCAGGGCCTGCTCGCCGGAATCAACGCGGGATTGTTCATTCAGGGGGAAGCACCCTGGCGGCCCAATCGCGATGAAGCCTATCTCGGCGTTATGGTCGATGATCTGGTCACCCGTGGCGTGACAGAACCGTATCGGATGTTCACCAGCCGCGCTGAACACCGGTTGCTGCTGCGCGAGGACAATGCCGACTTGCGTTTGACGGACATTGGTCGTCGGCTGAGACTGGTCAATGATGAACGCTGGCGAGCGTTTGAAACCAAACGGGAAACCATCGAGCGGGAAAGTCAGCGGTTGCGTGAACTGTGGATTCGGCCAAGCCAGATCAGTGAGGCGGATACGCAACGGGTGCTGCACATCCCGCTGGCCCGGGAAATCTGCGCCGCCGAATTGCTGCGCCGGCCCGAAGTGAACTATGCCGAACTGATGAGTCTACCCGGCTGTGGCCCGGGCGTCGACGATGCACAGGTCGCTGAACAGGTCGAGATTCAGGTCAAGTACGCCGGCTATATCGAACGGCAACGTCGGGACATCGAACGGCAGCGCCGCCATGAAGAGCTGATGCTGCCGGCGGATTTCGACTACTCCGAGGTGCATGGCCTGTCGCGGGAGGTACGAGAGAAACTGAATCGCTGCCGACCCCGCACGTTAGGTCAGGCGGGCCGCCTTCCGGGGCTGACCCCCGCCGCCATCTCTCTGCTGCTGGTTCATCTCAAACGCCGCCACGCCCATCACGCCTCGACCTAGAGTTCGCCGACATGGGAATATTCTGACCTCATCCAATGCGGAAGGTCAGCGCTGTTCCTGCTATTCTTAGCTCACGAAGCAGCCTTGAATTCCATGGCCCAATCCCCTGCAATGCCGCAGCACGAGGAAGTCTCTTGATGAAAGTCAATGTCAGCGTTGAAGCCACTGCCCAGGAAATGCGCGAGTTTCTGGGTCTGCCAAACGTACAGCCCCTGCACGACGATATTTTGCAGACTGTCCGCGACAATATGAAGCGCGGCGTCGTCAACTTCGACGCCCTCGGTTTGATCAAACCGCTGTTACCCACCCAGTTCCATTCGATGGAAATGGTGCAAAAATTCTGGGAAGCGGTCGCCAAGGCTAGCGGCGGCAGTTCGGCAGTGACTACTAAAGAGGCGAACGACCGGAAAGCCGAGTCGCCGCCAGAATCCCGTGAGTCGGGCGCCGCACGCAATGATGATGAAAAATCAGCATAACAATGCCCAGATGAGCAAACCTGCCGACCCGGGGAGTGGATATGGCCAATAAGATTCTGGTGGTGGACGATGAGCCGAATATCGTCCTGTCCTTGGAGTTTTTGATGAAGCAGGCGGGTTTCCAGGTGCGAACCGCCTCGGATGGCGAAGCAGGGCTGGCCGCCATCGCCGCTGAACAGCCCGATCTGATATTGCTGGATGTGATGATGCCGCGCAAGAATGGCTACGAAGTCTGTCAGGCGATTCGCGCTAATCCTGACTGGAAAGCGATCCGCATCATCATGCTAACCGCCAAAGGACGCGAGGTCGAACGCGAAAAGGGCTTGGCGCTTGGGGCCGACGATTACATCACCAAACCTTTCTCCACGCAGGAAGTCGTCGAACGGGTTCGCGAACTGCTGGCAGAGGCGGGTTAAGCCGTCATGCGTTACCGGACCCGGCTCTGGCTGCTCTGGCTGATTCCGGCCATTCTGACGCTCATTTCCCTGATCTGGATCGGTTGGCAGATTTTTCAGGTGGCGCCCAACCCTGAGCAGCGCGACCTGACGCTACTGTGGCTGATGCTGGCGGCGTTCGCCATCATCGGGGGTCTAACCGCCGTCTGGTCGCTGCTCGACTGGCATTGTTTCATTCCACTCGGTGCTCTGGCGCGCGGGGCGCGCATCATCACCCGCAGCAATCCTGGCTATACGCTGGAAATGCCCAAACAACACTGGCTGGGCGAATTCCCCCCCATGCTGCTGGAACTGGGCGAGGCTTTGCACAAGGCTCGGCGCGATGTTGCCGCCGCCACCGCCACTGGCACCCAGGAAATCGAAGAGCAGAAAGCCCGACTGGAAACCGTGCTGCGCGAACTGTCGGAAGGCGTCCTGGTTTGTGATAGCGAAGCGCGCATCCTGCTCTATAACCCGGCGGCGGCGAAACTGTTGCCTAACCGCGAAACATTGGGTCTGGGCCGTTCACTATACGATCTATGGACCCGCGCCCCTATCGAAAGCACTCTGCAACTGTTGCATTACCGCCAGCAAAGCAGTGGCGAAAGCAAGCCGGCCAGTGACGCCGAGTTCGTTTGCGCCACCGTCGACGATGAAACCCTGTTCCACTGTCGGATGAGTTTACTACCGGGAGCCACCGATCAGATATCCGCTTTTGTCATTACCTTCCGCGATGTAACTGAACAGGTTGATCGTTCCCGGATCAGGACCCGCACTGAGGATCTGCGCCGGCCCCTGGCCAACCTGCGAGCCGCCGCCGAAATGGTCATCCACTTCGCTGATATGGAGCAGGCACAGCGCGAAGCCTTTCAGCGCATCATCTTCGAAGAAAGCGAACAGCTCAGCCAACGCTTGCAGGAACTGGCCCTTGACCTGCGCAATCTGTACGCCAGCCGCTGGCCGATGAACGACGTTTACTCAGCGGATTTGATCGGCAGCGTCATCCATCATCTGGAAAAACGCACCAATCTCCAAGTGAAGATCATGGGTACGCCGCTCTGGTTGAACGTGGACAACCACTCAATCATGCTGCTACTCGAACGCACCCTCGAACATCTGCAAGCGCATGGCATTAGCGATACGTTTGAAATTGAATGCCTGCTCGGCAACCGGCAGGTTTATTTGGACATCATCTGGCCAGGCAAACCACTGCCGACGGATCAACTGGAACACTGGCTGAGCGAACACGTTCAGGACTTGGTCGGCGCCACCACGGTAGGCGAAGTGCTGCGGCGGCATAATAGCGATATCTGGAGTCAGTTCCACCGGCGGCCTGGTCATGCCCTGCTGCGGCTACCGTTACCCGCATCGACCCGTCAGTGGCGCGAACCCCCCAAGGATTTACCAGAGCGGCCAGAGTTCTACGACTTTTCCTTGGCGGAACACCGTGCGGAATGGGGCGACCTGCTTAACTACCCACTGACCGCCCTTACCTATGTCGTGTTCGATACTGAAACGACTGGCTTGTCGCCCTCCAAAGGCGATGAAATCATCCAGATCGCCGGGGTGCGCATCGTCAACCGCCGGGTGCTCGTTGGGGAAAGCTTTGATCAGCTTGTCAATCCGGGTCGGCCCATTCCCAAAGCCTCTATTCGTTTCCACGGTATTACCGAAGATATGGTCAAGGACCAGGTCGGCATTGACGTGGCGTTGCCCCAGTTTCACAAATTCGTTGGCGGTGACCGCACCGTGCTGGTCGCGCACAACGCGGCGTTTGACATGAAATTTCTCAAACTCAAGGAACAAAAGGTCGGTGTTCACTTCGGCAACCCGGTGCTGGACACTCTGCTGCTGTCCGGTTATCTGCATGACTATACCGACGATCATAATCTGGACGCCATCGCTGACCGGCTGGGCGTGGATGTGCATAACCGCCACACCGCGTTGGGCGACTCGCTGGTCACCGCGCAAGTGTTCCTTAAATTGCTGGATTTAATGGAAGCACAAGGCGTCAATACGCTCGGTCAGGCGCTGGAAGCTTCGGACAAAATGGTGGAGATTCGCAAAACGCAGGCGAATTTTTAGGAAGGCGACGCTCATGCGGCAACAATCGCGGGAATACATCATTATTTTGTTTATTGGCGCGGTGCTGGCTATCAATTATCCAGTGCTGGATTTGTTCGACCGACCGTGGGCGCCGTTTGGCATACCCCTGCTGTATTTCTATCTCTATCTGGCGTGGCTGGCGCTCATCCTGGTATTGATCGCCGTTGTGGAACGCTCGGAAATTCACGGCTCTGAAGAACTGCCCAAGCCGACGGTACTAGAGCCGGAAAACATTTCCCGGTCTGGCGATTCGGATAACCCTCCCGTGGAGCAATCCTCAAATGCCGCTCGGTGACGGCGTTATCATCGCCTGCGCCCTGGGGTACATGGGAATCCTGTTCGGCATTGCCTATTACGGCGACCAGCGCGCGGATGCGGGCCGCTCGATTATCGCTAACCCCTACATCTATACCTTGTCGCTGGCGATCTATTGCACCGCCTGGACGTTCTACGGCAGCGTGGGTTTGGCAGCGGTCAGCGGGGTGGATTTCCTGGCCGTGTACCTTGGTCCGACCTTGATGGCCATGCTGTTCTGGTTTGTGCTGCGGCGCATTGTGCGTATTACCAAGGTGCATCGCATCACCTCCATTGCCGACTTCATCGGTTCCCGCTACGGTAAAAGTGGTCTGCTGGCCGGGATGGTGACGTTGATCGTCATGCTCGGCATCCTGCCCTACATCTCCATCCAATTGAAAGCCATCGCCGTCAGTTTTAGCCTGCTGCGCCAATATCCAGAGGTCAGTCGGCTCGCTATTTCTACGCAGCATCCCATCTGGATGGACACCACTTTCTATGTCGCTCTGGTACTGATCGTTTTTACCATTCTGTTTGGCACCCGCCATATTGATAACACCGAGCGCCACGAAGGCATGGTGGCGGCGGCGGCCTTCGAGTCGTTGTTTAAACTGGTGGCCTTCGTACTGGTCGGCGTGGTGGTGACCTTCTTTATTTTCGACGGTCCCGGCGAGTTGTTCCAAAAAGCGGCGATGGACCCAAACCTGGCGCCGCTACTGCGTTTTGAGGTCGTGCCGGGCGGTTACGGCGGTTGGTTGTCGCTCACCTTTCTGTCGATGATGGCTTTTCTGTTTCTGCCCCGGCAATTTCAAGTGCTGGTGGTGGAAAACGTCAACGAAACACACATTCGCAAGGCGATCTGGCTATTTCCCCTGTACCTGTTCGCGATTAACCTGTTTGTACTGCCCATCGCCTTGGGCGGGCGACTGTTATTTAGCGATGGCAGCGTAGACGCCGACACCTTCGTATTGACGCTGCCCATGGCTGAGCAGATGCCGCTACTGGCGATGCTGGCTTTCCTGGGCGGGTTGTCTGCCGCAACCAGCATGATTATGTTTGAAACCGTCACCCTGTCGACGATGGTCTGCAATGATCTGGTCATGCCCATTCTGCTGCGCGCTAACCCGCGCTGGCTGGCCGGACGCTCTGACCTGTCCGGTTTGTTGATCGGCATCCGGCGGGCAGGCATCATCATTCTTATCCTGCTGGGGTATTTGTACTTCCGTTTTGTTGGCGAATCTTACGCACTGGTCGCCAGTGGACTGGTGTCTTTCGCCGCTGCTGCCCAGTTTGCGCCGCCGATCTTGATTGGCCTGTTCTGGAAACGCGCTAATCGACGAGGCGCACTGATCGGCCTGAGTTGCGGTTTTGCGGTCTGGGCCTACACCCTGTTTCTGCCGGCTATGGCGCGCTCCGGCTGGATCAGCACCAGTTTCGTCGAACTAGGACCCTTTGGCCTGGAATTGTTGAAGCCTTACGCATTGTTTGGTCTGGAGGGTCTGGACCCCTACATGCATTCAGTGTTCTGGAGCATGCTGGTCAATATCGGTGGGCTGGTGTACGGCTCGCTGCCGGGCCGGCCTGATCCCATCGAACAAGTACAGGGCAGCCAGTTCGTCGATATTCTCAAACGGGAGCGTCATGACGGCGATTCGCTGCTCTGGCGGGGGGTCGTGGAAACAGCGGATCTATACGATCTGCTGGCCCGCTTCCTCGGCCCGCAGCGCGCCAGTGAAGCCTTCGACCGCTATGCCGCTGATCACGGTGGGTATCCGCTCCAGGCCGATTCCCGGCTTATTCACTATACCGAGCGATTGTTGGCCGGGGCGATTGGCGCGGCCTCAGCGCGAGTGATGATCTCCTCAATTGTGATGGGTGAGGTGCTGAGCATCGAAGAGGTCATGACCATCCTTGATGAGAGTACCCAGGTACTGGAATACAGCCGCCGGCTGGAGCAGAAGTCCCGCGAACTGGAATTTGCATCGGCTGAATTGCGCGAAGCCAACAATCGGTTGCAGGAACTGGATCGACTGAAGGACGAGTTTATTTCGACCGTAACCCATGAATTGCGCACCCCGCTAACGTCAATCCGCGCCTTTTCGGAGATCCTGTTGGCCAACCCGGATATGGAGGTGGCGCAGCGCAGTAAATTCCTGAGCATTATTGTCAAGGAAAGCGAACGGCTCACCCGGCTCATTAATCAGGTGCTGGATATGGCCAAGATCGATTCCGGGCGGATCGATTGGCATATCGATGACCTGGACCTCGGCGCATTGATTCAGGATGCGATCAACTCCACCAGCCAGTTGTTTCACGACAAAGCCGTGGCGCTGCATGAAGATCTCGGCGATGAACGGGTGCTAATCGCCGGCGACCGGGATCGGTTGATTCAAGTGATCATCAACCTGCTATCCAACGCGGTGAAATTTTGCCCGGAACAGGAGGGTGAAGTGATCATTCGTCTGCGACCCAGTCTGAATCGCTGGCGCATTGAGGTAATCGATAATGGCCCGGGCATCGCCATTGATCAGCACAAACTGATCTTTGAAAAATTCCATCAGGTCAGCGACAGCCACGCTGGCAAGCCGAAAGGCACCGGACTGGGTCTGCCGATCAGCCAAAAGATCGTCGAACACCATGGTGGGCGTATCTGGGTGGAAAGTGAAATCGGCCAAGGGGCCATCTTTATTGTCGAATTGCCGAGGAAGATGCAAGACGGGGAGAACGCCAGGAAATAGTGAAGTGGCGCACACCGGGAACGTTCGTGATCTCCTTATCTCCCGATCTCCCGATCTCCCTGCGCAGATAAGGTCCGTGGTGTGTGGACAATGGCGTTCAGCTCTTCGGGCAGAACGGGACAAGCCATCGGCCGGCGGTCGCCCCGGTGTTGCACCCGGTTGCCCAATTGCAACAGTCGAATGCCTAGCCGATAGTGACCGGCCATGCTCCGCTCTACAAAACCGTGTTCGATCAACGAAGCCAGGATTCGAAATGCTGTCGAAGGGTGCAGCCCGGTGGTGCTGGATAAGGTTTTGAGGCTGACCGGTTCATCCTGATCGGCCATGGCGTCCAGCACCCGGGCTACCCGGGCAATCACTTGAATGGAGGAAGTCGTCTTGGCAGTCATTCTGAATCCTGAGCGCGGTAACTTGTTCATGTATCGTGGAATTGGAAATACTATATTGCATTGCAGCATAAAATTCCAGCCTTTTCGTCAGCGCATGGCAGAGCCGAATGAAACCGTATCTTGAGTTGTTGCGACGGGTATTAACCGAGGGCGCCCGTAAAGCGGATCGCACCGGGGTTGGCGCACTCAGCACATTCGGCGCGCAATTGCGTTTCGACTTACGCGCTGGCTTTCCGCTGGTCACAACCAAGCAGTTGCATCTCCGCTCGATTATTTACGAACTGCTGTGGTTCTTGCGTGGTGATACGAACTTGCGTTATCTGCACGAACACGGCGTGACGATTTGGGATGAATGGGCGGATGAGAACGGCGATCTGGGGCCAGTCTACGGCCAGCAATGGCGGGCTTGGGCCACTGCCGACGGGCGTTGCATCGATCAATTGACCCACACCATTGACCTGCTGCGGCGCGACCCGGATTCACGGCGGATCATTGTTTCAGCCTGGAATGTTGGGGAGTTGGAGCACATGCGCTTGCCACCCTGCCACCTGCTTTTTCAGTTTTATGTCGCTAATGGTGAGCTGTCCTGTCAACTCTACCAGCGCAGCGCCGATCTTTTTCTAGGGGTTCCGTTCAACATCGCCAGCTATGCGCTACTGACTCATTTGGTCGCACAGCAAACAAACCTGAACGTCGGCGAATTCATCTGGACGGGCGGCGATTGCCATTTATATCTGAACCACTTGGAACAGGTTAAATTACAATTGAGTCGTGAGCCGTATCCGCCACCACGATTGATTCTCCATCATCGCCCCGACACCCTTTTTGATTATCAATACGAAGATTTCGAGATCCTTGACTACCAACGCCATCCAGCCATCAAAGCGCCGGTCGCAGTCTAAAAACAAGCGGTTATCAACCCAGCGGTTGCATGCGGACCAAACCATGGAGATCGCTAGTTGCGCTACACCATAGGGAAACACAGCCTCCGAATACCGGGCGAAGTCGTTAGAGATTAGGGGGTTGCCGCCTCTCTTCAGCCCTTTCTCCCTCTTGACCGGGGGAGAAAGGCGAGAATTTGGCGGAGAGGAAGGGATTCGAACCCTTGTGGGGCGATTAGGCCCCCATCCGATTTCGAGTCGGCGCCGTTATGACCGCTTCGGTACCTCTCCGAGAGGAATTGCTTGGAACATGCAGGAAAGAGCATTATATTTTACTTGAATCAGGATATTTTGCCAGCCCCAACCCTCCCAAGGGTCCGAAACGAAGATCCCGCCGCTGCCATGAAACAGGCTCGCTATACCACCGATCCTTCCCCACCTGCTCCTCCGTCTACTCCGGACTCCGACCAAGATACCGCAGCGACCCACTCCGGTTTTTTGAACTGGCTCGCTTATTTCACTCTCTACTTGGGTACGGTGGCCATTGTCTGCGCCATCGGCTTTTACTTCTTCTGGCAGATTCCGCTTCCCCAAGACATATCGCAACTGCTCAGAAGCGCAGGGGACCCCCCTACTTCCCGATCTTTAATAGCAGCAACGGCTCCACCCACCACGTCAGCCAAACTCCCGACTAGCCCGCTTCAGCCGCTGGCGAATCCTTCCGCCACCTCATCATCCGGCGCAGCGGAGATGGCTGCTGCAACGCCGTTCTCAACCGTGACCCCAGAAACCGACAGTGACCCGAATGCGCCGCCACAGGTCATTGACTCCCCCATCGCTGATGCCCCCGTCGAGCCGGCCGCTCCAGCGGAAGTCACCCCGGCTGAAGAGCCGCCAACCCCAAAGCCACAAACCGAAATCGAGCAACGACTGGCTGAAGGCCAACAACAAATGGACAGCCGTCGGCTCACAGCCCCCGCCAACAACAACGCTTTGCGCAGCTACCAGCGGGTGCTGGAACTGGACCCCAATAATGCCGCCGCTCGCGCTGGCATCGACCGGATCGCCGCCTACTATCGGGATGTCGCTGAACAGAGCCTGCGCCAAGGCCGCCCTGATGAGAGTCTGGCTTACGTCAGTCGTGGATTGCGGGCAACGCCTCAACATCCGGATCTACTGAATCTGCGCCGGCAGGCCCGACTGATTCAACAGCAGCGGGAGCAGGCGCAACTGGAAGAAATGCGCCGCCAACAAGCTGAGCAGGAGTTGGCTGAACAACAATATCAGGAACGGCTCCGCCAGCAACAACGTCTTCAGGAATCGTCACCATCCTGGTGGCAGCAACCGCCGAACTACGAAAATAACGCCGGCTTCAACCAGCGTTGACCGCTCATTCCACAATGGGCGCAGTGCGCCGGGCGCGGAAAAATTCCCGCAGCAACGTTCCACATTCCTCAGCCACCACCCCGCTGGTGACTACGGCCCGGTGATTGAGGATGGTTGAACGCAGCAGATCGAATACTGTGCCAGCAGCGCCGGCGCGAGGATCAGCAGCGCCGTACACTACCCGCGCTACCCGGGCATGGACCATAGCCCCGGCGCACATCGGGCACGGCTCCAGGGTAACGTATAACGTACTGTTCACTAAACGGTAATTGCCGGTCCGCGCCGCTGCCGCCCGCAACGCAACCATCTCGGCATGAGCAGTCGGATCGCAGGCGCCAATCGGTTGGTTCCAACCTTCACCGATACATTCGCCGCCCCGCACCAGCACCGCCCCCACCGGCACCTCACCCGCCTCCGCAGCCCGTTGCGCCAACGCCAGCGCCCGGCGCATCCAGTGGCGATCCTGTTCATCCTCGCTCCGCCCTGTTTCACTCACAATCTGTTGCTCACTCCCACTCGATGGTCGCAGGTGGCTTGCCAGACACGTCATAAACTACGCGGGAAACGCCTCGCACTTCGTTGATGATGCGGCGCGACACCCGATCCAGGAATGCATACGGCAAATGCGCCCAGCGGGCGGTCATAAAATCCACCGTTTCTACTGCCCGCAAAGCGATGACATAGTCGTAACGGCGACCATCGCCCATGACGCCGACCGATTTGACCGGCAGGAACACAGCGAAAGCCTGGCTCACCTGGTCATACAGCGCCTCTCGCTGCAACTCCTCAATAAAAATCTGATCAGCACATCGCAGCAGATCGGCATACTCCTTTTTCACCGCGCCGAGAATCCGCACTCCCAAACCGGGACCGGGGAACGGGTGGCGATAGACCATTTCGAAGGGTAAGCCCAACTCCACCCCCAATCGGCGCACCTCGTCCTTAAACAGTTCTCGCAACGGTTCGACCAGCTTCATCCGCATCGCTGCGGGTAGACCGCCAACATTATGGTGGGATTTGATGACATGGGCCTTGCCGGTCTTGGCGCCTGCGGATTCGATCACGTCGGGATAGATGGTGCCTTGCGCAAGCCACCTGACGTTACACAGCTTCAGCGCTTCTTCCTCAAAAATCTTTACAAACAACCCGCCGATGATCTTGCGCTTATGTTCAGGATCAACAACGCCGGCTAAAGCGTTCAGAAATTGCTCCTCGGCGTCCACCCGGATCACTCGCACGCCGAGATGCTGGCCGAAAGTGGTCATCACCTGATCACCCTCGCGCAGGCGCAGCAGTCCGGTATCCACAAACACGCAGGTCAGTTGCGCGCCAATCGCCCGGTGCAGCAACGCCGCCACCACCGAAGAATCCACGCCGCCCGACAAGCCCAGCAGCACTTCATCATCACCAACCTGGGAGCAGATCGCGGCAATGCTGTCCTCAATGATATTGCCGGTGGTCCACAGCGGCTCGCAACCGCAAATGTCCAGCACGAAACGGCGCAGGATGCGCTCGCCCTGACGGGTATGGGTCACTTCAGGATGGAATTGCACCCCGTACCAGCGTTGTTCTTCATTCGCCATGCCGGCGATGGGACAGGTCGCGGTGCTGGCGATGCGGATGAAACCGGGCGGCAGCGCCGTAACCCGGTCGCCGTGGCTCATCCACACATCCAGCAGGCCGTAGCCTTCCGGGCTGGTGTGATCCTCAATGGCGCGCAACAACGCGGAGTGACCATGGGCGCGCACTTGGGCGTAACCAAATTCCTGGTGATCGGAGGTTTCCACCTGGCCGCCGAGTTGCACCGCCAGGGTCTGCATCCCATAGCAGATACCCAGCAGCGGCACATGCAAATCGAACACGACCTGCGACAAACGCGGTCCATCAGCCACAGTGGTGGATTCTGGGCCACCCGACAGAATCACCCCATGGGGATGAAAAGCCCGCAAAGCGTCCGGGTCAGCGTCCCAGGGATAAATTTCGCAGTAGACGCCGATTTCCCGCACCCGACGGGCAATTAGTTGGGTGTATTGGGCGCCGAAATCCAGAATGAGAATGCGGTCAAGATGAATATTGCGGGCGGTCATCGCTAAGCTCCCTTCCCCGTCAGAGGGGAAGGCCAGAGTAAGGTCATAGAAGCGTGGAGGGCAAAAAAAGCTGGCGCTCAATCCACCCGATAATTCGGCGCCTCCTTGGTAATGGTCACATCGTGAACGTGGCTTTCGCGCATCCCTGCGCCAGTTATCCGGATAAAAGCCGGCTTGGTGCGCATGTCAGGAATATCCTGGCAACCGACATAGCCCATACTGGAGCGCAACCCACCCATCAGCTGATTGATAATTCCCAGCATACTCCCTTTGTAAGGCACACGGCCCTCAATGCCTTCCGGTACCAACTTCTCCACGGCGCTGCCTTCCTGAAAATAGCGGTCGCTGGAGCCGTACTGCTGGGTCATTGCGCCAATAGAACCCATGCCACGATAGGATTTATAGGAACGCCCCTGATAGAGTTCCACTTCACCGGGCGCTTCCTCAGTGCCGGCAAACAGGCTGCCGATCATCACGGAATGAGCGCCCGCGACAATCGCTTTGGCTAAATCGCCGGAATAACGAACGCCACCATCGGCGATCACCGGCACATTACTCTCGCGCAACGCCTCAGCGACATTGGCGACAGCGCTGATCTGCGGAACACCCACTCCAGCGATAATACGGGTGGTGCAAATCGACCCTGGCCCTATCCCTACCTTCACTGCATCAGCGCCCGCTTCCACCAAATCACGGGCGGCAGTGGCGGTCGCGATGTTACCCCCGATCACCTGTACTTCGGGATAATGCGTCTTGACCCAGCGCACCCGGTTGAGCACGTTGCGGGAGTGGCCGTGAGCAGTGTCCACCACAATGACATCCACGCCGGCGCCGACCAGTGCGGTTACCCGTTCGTCCGTGTCCTCACCCGTACCGACAGCGGCGCCGACCCGCAACCGACCCCAGCCATCTTTGCAGGCCAGTGGGAAATCGCTGGATTTTTGAATATCCTTGACCGTAATCATGCCGCGTAATTGAAAGCGGTCGTTGACTACCAACACTTTTTCAATACGATGCCGATGCAGCAGAGTAATGACTTCTTCACGGCCAGCGCCTTCCTGAACCGTCACCAAGCGCTTCTTGGGCGTCATGATCGCACTGACTGGCGCATCCATCTTATGCTCGAACCGCAGGTCGCGACTGGTGACGATACCGACCAGATCTTCGCCATCAACCACCGGCACCCCGGAAATGTGGTGGGCGCGGGTCAGCGCCAATACGTCACGAATACTGGCGTTGGGATGAGTCACAATCGGGTCGCTAATCACACCGCTTTCGTACTTCTTGACCCGGCGCACTTCCTGGGCCTGTTTCTCAATCGGCATGTTTTTATGGACAATGCCAATCCCACCCTCCTGCGCCAAGGCAATCGCCAGCCGGGACTCGGTCACGGTGTCCATCGCGGCGGACACGAGCGGAATGTTCAGGGTAATCGCGCGGGTCAACTGGGTCTTGAGGCTGACTTCCTTGGGCAGCACCTCGGAATAGGCGGGGAGCAGCAGAACATCATCGAAGGTCAGTGCTTCTTGGACAATACGCATGGTGGAACCTCAAGACTTGAGTCATGATTAAACGGGTTATTATAAAGTTGCGCAGAATGCCGGTAAATGACGATATTGACTTTGCAGTCAACGGATTTACGCACCCTGGTTTTCACAAAATCACTGACAGGATCATCGCCTTTGACCCAGCCTAATCAAACCCAGACAGATAAGGAACGGCGCGAGTCTCACCGCATCCGCTATCCGATCCCGGAGCGTCCTTCACTCTTCCTTCTGGAAAAAAAAGCCTACGCTATTCTGGATGTATCGTCGCGCGGCCTGCGTTATGCTGCTTCCGGCGCTTTCACTCCCAGCTTATACGAACCGATCAAAGGCGTCCTGCATTTCCGGCAGGGCGCACGGGTCAACATTGAAGGAACTGTGGTGCGTGCTAACGACCAGGAAATCGCGCTCTATCTCCACAAGGAAATTCCCTTCAATATCTTGCTGGCCCAGCAACAATACCTGCGCAAACACTACCCGATGTGGTCGTAGCCGGCCTGGATAAAAATCAGACGCGGCAACCATTCCCGCCAAGCATGGCTGACGACATTTCATTAAACTAAGGCGCTATTTCTCTATGACACCGGAAAACGCCGCCATGAAGCTCGATTTGCTCAGTCGCTATCCCGAAACCACCCCGAAACCGACGCCGCTCTTGTTCGTGCATGGTTCATTTTCAGACGCCCGGGTCTGGGACGTGAACTTTCTGCCCTATTTCGCCCACCACGGCTACGAAGCACATGCCGTCAGTCTGCGCGGCCACGGATTGAGCGAGGGCCATGAACGGTTACATAGCTGGCGGTTGGCGGACTACGTAGCTGACCTCGCTAAGGCTGTCGAGACCCTGACCAGCCCACCGTTGTTGATCGGCCATTCCATGGGCGGCATGGTGATTCAAAAATATCTGGAGGATCACGCTGGGATCGCCGGAATGGTCTTGATGGCCTCGGTGCCGCCGCAGGGACTGTTGCCTACCAACCTGCACATGGCGATGCGCCATCCGATCCTGTTTCAGCAAATGGTCACATTTGCCATGCTCGGCCCTCGCTATGGCTCGGTGGAAATGATGCGACGGTTGCTATTCTCCAAGGATACGCCACTGACAAAACTGGAAGAATATTTCGATCTGGTGCAGGCGGAATCGCAGATGGTGGCGATGGACATGATGTGGTTCAACCCGCTGCGGTTGAAGTCAGGTCAGTTGTGGCTGCCCTTGCTCGTGATGGGAGCACAAAACGATGCGTTCATTTCGCCAGCGATGGTACGGGAAACCGCCCGTTTCTACCGCACTGAGGCCCATATCATGCCAAACATGGCGCACGCCATGATGCTGGAAATGAATTGGCGAACGGCGGCAGACCTGCTACTGGACTGGTTGGAAAAAATGGTTGTCAACACCCGAACCACCGCAGCCGCCTGAAATCCTCTCACCCTGTTCTTACTGCCAAGAGCGAGGGGAGCAATCAGCATGACTCCCTCAAGCCGCTCCTGGCGAGAACACATAAAAAAACACTCTTTATCGCAACATCCGCCGCAGAATCTTGCCGACGTTGGTCTTGGGTAGTTCGGCACGAAATTCGATGTGACGCGGAATCTTATAGCTGGTTAGATGCTCTCGGCAATGCGTGATCAGCGCCTCAGCGGTGAGCGCTGGATCTTTCCTGACCACCACGATTTTGACCGCTTCACCTGATTTTTCATCCGGCACCCCGACCGCCGCCGCCTCCAGTACGCCGGGATGATGGACGACCACATCCTCGATCTCATTCGGATAGACATTGAAACCGGATACCAGAATCATATCCTTCTTGCGGTCAACAATCCGTACATAGCCCCGCTCATCGACGTAACCCACATCGCCGGTGCGCAAGTAGCCATCCTCGGTCATCACCTTGGCGGTCTCTTCCGGCTGTTGCCAGTAACCGCGCATCACCTGCGGACCACGCAGACAAATCTCGCCGATCTCGTCCAGGCCGATGCCTCGTTCCTGGTTCTCGTCGTCGCGGATCGACAATTCGGTGGACGGCAGCGGCAAACCAATGCTGCCGTTGTACTCAGGCAAGGTCAGCGGGTTGATACAGGCCGCTGGCGATGTTTCAGTCAGGCCATACGCTTCGATGAGTGGCGTCCCGGTCAACTGCTTCCAACGCTCGGCTACCGCTCGCTGCACCGCCATGCCGCCGCCCAAACTGATCTTCAGCGCGCTGAAATCCAGCCGGTCGAAACCGGGCGTGTGCAGCAGGCCGTTGAACAGGGTGTTGACGCCGGTGATGACCGTGAACTTGATTTTGCTCAGTTCCTTGACGAAGCCGGGCATATCGCGGGGATTGGTGATCAGGATATTGTGGGCGCCGACTTTCATGAACGTCAGGCAATTAGCGGTCAGCGAGAAGATGTGATACAGCGGCAGGGCGGTAATGATGGTTTCTTCCGCCGGTTTGGAAAACGGTTTAAGCCAGGCTGAGGCTTGTTGCAGATTCGCCACCATATTGCCGTGCGTCAGCATCGCGCCCTTGGACACGCCGGTGGTGCCACCGGTGTATTGCAGAAACGCCAGGTCGTCGTGATTCAGCGGCACATCGCTCAGGGTCTTCCTCGCGCCCATGCTCAGTACTTGCCGGAAGGGAATGGCGGCAGGAATACTCCAGGCGGGAACCATTTTCTTGACGTGTTTCACCACGAAATTAACCAGCAGCCGCTTGAAGAATGGGAACAGATCGCCCAGTTCGGTCGTAATCACCGTCTTGACTGGGGTTTTCGCCAGCACTTCCTGCAAGGTGTGGGCGAAATTCTCGATGATGACAATCGCTGTTGCTCCGGAGTCGATGAGTTGATGCTCCAGCTCACGCGGCGTGTACAAAGGATTGACGTTCACCACGGTCAAACCGGCCCGCAGTACACCGAACAGCGCCACCGGATATTGCAGCGCGTTGGGCATCATGATGGCGACCCGGTCGCCCTTGCCCAGCCCTCGCGCTTGCAACCAGGCGCCGAAATCGCGACTAAGCCGGTCGATATCCCGATAACGCAAGGTCACGCCCATGTTGGAATAAGCCGGCAAATCGGCAAATCGCTGACAACTCTTTTCCAGAATGTCTTTGAGCGAGGCGAACTCGTTCAAGTCGATCTCAGGCGGAACTCCCACCGGATATTCTTTTAGCCAGATCTTCTCCACTTTATTTGTCCTCCTGCTGCTTTGTTTTCTCAACCGGGTCGGTTTCATCCCTCTGGAAAATCGCCCCACTTCAACCAAACTTGAGGAAAACCTAATGCCGATCCTCTTCGCTAACGCCACGTTCCGAACCCGCGCCCATGAAAACCCGTGACCGCATTTTGCAGACCAGCCTGCAACTGTTCAACGAACACGGCGAACCGCGCATCACGACCAATCATATCGCCGATGAACTGGAAATCAGTCCGGGCAATCTCTACTACCACTTCCGCAACAAGGACGACATCATCTGGTTGCTGTTTCAGCAGTTCGAGCAGCGGATGGGCGCGGCGCTGCAAGTCCCGGAGCGGCGGGCGCCTGATATGGAAGATATGTGGTTATACCTGCACTTGGTGTTCGAGAATATCTGGGAATACCGGTTTTTCTACCGCGACCTCGATAATCTCCTCAGCCGCAACAAGAAGCTGCGCACCCATTTCCGGCGGATTATCGAGCGTAAGGTTAGTACCGCCACTGCCATCTGTCAGGGCTTAGCCGAGGCCGGTGTCATGAGCGCTACGCCGGATGACATCGCCGCGCTCGCCCGCAACATCGCGGTGATCGCCACCTATTGGCTAAATTTCCAAAGCATCCGCGCCAGTACCTTGCACAATGACAGCGACCATCTGGCGCTGGGCGTTTATCAGGTACTGTCGCTGGTTGCGCCATTTTTGAAAGGCGAGGCCCGAACACTGCTTCAGCAGATCAGCCGCGAGTACCTGACGTGATCTCCTCCAGCCGATCCAGCGTCGCGCTCAGTTCCCGCACCAGCCGTCCACGATATCGGGTCGGAGCCGCCAATCCGCGTTGGTTGCGCAGGCCGCTATAATAGTGCCGATCCCGGTCCTCCAGCACGTCCAGCCGCAGATGAACGCCATGCCGGGCCAAAATTGGCTCCAGTTCCGCACGCCGGGCCAGCAAATCCTGACGGGTGGTCTGATAGGCGTGTTCGCAAACCCAATGCCGGCCAGAGAAGCTGAACACATTGGTGAAAAACATCTTGGCGTCGTCACGGTTTGGCTCGAACAGGATCACATCGGAATGGGCGAATTCGGTATTATACTTCTCCATCCCCACTTGCAACCGCGAATGGATCAGCGCCCGAAAGGTCTGGGATAGCACGACCGGTAGCCCCCCCTCCACCAGCCGCCTGACCTGGGTTGGCCGGCCCGCTGTCGCCGCCAGCCGGGCATCGAACGGCACCAGCGGATTGAGGCAAAACAGCAGATCGAGTCCCTCTTGCAAGGCCACCGAGGCGTGCATGGTTTTACGCAGAGCGCCGTCCACGAAATAGCGCCCGTCAATTTCCACCGGTGGATATAACCCCGGTAACGCCGTGCTGGCCTGCACCGCCCGGGAGATTCGCACTCGATCATAACCAGGCGCGCCAAATTTCACCGATTCGCCCGTATCCAGATCGACCGCCACCACATACAACTTATTCGGCAGTTGCCGGAAATCGTCGGTGCAGCCGGGCGCGCTCCACATCCGCGCCAGGTATTCGTAAATGGGCTTATTATCGAAAATCCCGGAAGGCAGCGCTTGCCCTAAACGGGTTAACGATTGCAACAAGCTCGAATCCAGGGGATTTTGTAGATAGCGCGCACCGGACTCCCACAATAATTTCGGCACGGACAGCAGCCGCCGCCAGTATTCGCCAAAAGCGGGCGTCAGGAAAATCTGCGGATCAAGCGGATGCTCATCGGAGTCATTGCTGATGAACGTATGGCAGATTTGCCCGGTTTTCATCCGGTTGGCCAGCAGCGCTGCGACCACTGCACCGGCGCTGACTCCGACATAAACGTCGAGGTTATTGAAATCGACGCCGTCCAGCGCCTCATCAAGCGCCCGTAAAGCGCCAATCTCATAAATCAGTCCGACCGGTCCGCCGCCGGCAACCGCCAAGCCAATCCGCGAACCGCTAGCCTGACGTTGAGTGCTTTCCGGTTGGGTGACCACCATATAGCCTCCACTAATCCTGCGGGGCGACCTGGCCCGCATCCAGTTCATCGCCCCAGGGACTCATGAGCGTAATCAACAGTAATTTATCGAATTCACCGGCAAACCGGCTGACCACCGCCTCCGGATCATCCATCAGTTTCCGGTCAGCCACCACCCCGAAATGCACCCGGTTGTGATAACTGAGAATGCTGACGCCCAAACCGATCTGGCCGGACTGCGGCACCCAGAACATCATCTCGGTGATATGCGCGCCGCCCAAATAAATCGCCTCACGCGGGCCAGGAACGTTGGTCATCACCGCTGACGCCTTGTTGCTCAGCATCTCCAACAATGACTGCTGCAACAGGTTGGGACCCATGCCGACCATACCGAGCAGGCCCAGCGCCAGCATGGGCTGGTAGGACTCTTTCAGCTCACTCATCCGCCGCCGCACCTCGTATATCCGCTCCAATGGATTGGCGACGCCTACTGGTAACGCCAAGAACACCAAGCCGAAAAAATTGCCCAGATTGGCAACCTTTTCTAGCGGTCGCAAATTGACTGGAATGATGGCCCGCACTTGCAGGTCTTGGGGAACCGGGTCGCCTTGCGCGATCAGATAGTCACGCAACGCGCCCGCCACAGCGGCCAGCAGCACATCGTTCACCGAACCACCCAGTGCCTTGCCGACCGCCTTGACTTCGCGCAGATTCAGTGGTTCAGCCCAGGCGACCCGCTTGGAGACGCCCAGATCGCCTTTGAAACGGGTTTTTGCATCGTCGTCCATCAACGCCAGCCGGGCAATTTCCACCGCCAGCCGCGCTCCGTTTCGGGCGTAGTCGAGCATATGAGCGGGATGCCGGACGATGTCAGCCCCTTGATCAGCCAGGCCTCGACCGAGCCGGAAAGTCGTGCTCACCACTTTGTCCAATGGTTCGAAGAATCGCTGGAAAATACCGGCGTCTTCGGCGTGCTCCCGGTCCTCTTCCGGCCCTGGCAGTCGCGCATCGGACTCCGGATCGGTCAACGACAACAGAACCTGAATCAGGGCGATGCCATCAGCGTAGCAATGATGGATGCGCAGGATAATGGCGCTGCCGCCCTGATAATCTTCAATCAGATGGAACTGCCACAACGGCTTGGAAAAATCCAATGGCGTACTCATCAGGTCGCTGGCCAGATGTTGCAATTCCGCCTTGTCAGCGCGACCGGGCAACGCGGTGCGCAAGACATGCCGGTTGATATCAAAGCAGGGATCGCTTTCCCAGAAAGCACCGCCCGCCCTCTGGACCGCACGCTGGGTGAAACGCCGGTATTGCAGAAAACGGGACTTGATGACTTCACGCAGCCGGTCATAGTCCAACCGTCCAGCGAGGATCATCACCCCAGTGATCATCATCAGATTGGTAGGCTGCTCCATACGCAACCAGGCCGTATCAATCCCTGAGATGCGTTCGCTGTCTTTTTTCCTGGGAATAAAAAAATCCAGAATCATTGGGGACTCGATTGTTTCAATGCGGCTACTGGATAACCATGCATTCTAGGCAGTTGGATTACAAGGAACTTTGACAAATTGGCCGTAGCCCTTTACTGAAAGTTGGCTTAGCCACTACATGCAATCAGTGGCTGAACCCATCGGGTTATGCTGCTCCATAAGCATTGTTGACTTCATGAAAAACGCCAACTCAAGAGCTCCCTAACATGTCTGATCTTGCGATCCGTTTCCAACTTGCCGCTGACGATAGTAAAAAACTCGGCAAACGCCCCGACAACGACACTTTGCTCAAGCTGTACGCTTGCTTCAAACAGGGGTCGCGCGGCGATGTTGAAGGCAAACGCCCTGGCTTCACTGATTTGGTAGGTCGCGCCAAGTATGATGCCTGGGCCAGGCTGAAAGGCATTCCCCAAGAAGAGGCTATGCAGCAATACATCGACCTGGTCGAATCACTCAAAGCCTGATGAATCAGCTTCTGATCGATCATCTCTCGATCTAATCCTCCGGGCGCGACCGTAGCAAATTCAGCCCGCTCCCGACCAGTGAGGAGCCGGTGCGGGCAACCTTGCGGGCAGTTCGGTCGAGCAAATCCCCGGCGTTCAGCGAAGTCAGCGCATCGGTAAACCCCTTCCGCACTTCTTCCCGGAATGCCGGTAAGCTATCCATCGCTGCTTCCCGAAATCCCGTTGTCAACTCCGCCCGAACCTGAGGCAACAACTCGATAGCGGCATCCTCTACCCCACTGCGAACCTGCGTGCGTAACGGCTCCAGCCATTCCTGGCCCGCTGCTCCGGCCCCCGCCTTCACCCGCATCTCCAATACATCAGCAAACGCCGCCAACTGCGCTTCCAGTTGCGGACGAACCCGCCATTGAAACACCAGCCAGCCCAGCGCCAGCGTCGCCAAACTCGACGCCAAGGCAACCGCGATGATTAACGTCAATAACTGCCCACCACTCATCGACTCTCCTCCCTCCGTCGGTCGATACCGGTATCATCAAGATTTTCAGCATTCCGAAATCTATAATTAAAATGGTCCATCACAGAAATATCGCCCAGCGTGGAGCCTAACAACCATGAATTATTTCGTCACCGGCGCTACCGGTTTTATTGGACGCCGTCTGGTTGAAAAACTGTTGCAACAGCAGGACAGTATTATTTACTACCTGATTCTGGAACGCGAGTTGCCAATCATTGAGACGTTACGCCAGCGCTGGGGGCAACACGCCGACCGCACCACGCCGATCATCGGTGACCTGACTCAACCCCGACTTGGCGTGTCGGACCCAGACCTGGCCCGCCTGCAGGGCAGCATCGATCACCTTTTCCATCTAGCGGCAATCTACGATTTCAAGGCCAGCGCCGAGCTTCAGGAACAGGTCAATATCCAGGGCACCCGCAATGTGGTTCTGTTCGCTGAGGCGATTGCAGCCGGCTGCTTCCACCTGACCAGCTCCATCGCCGCCGCCGGCCTGTACGAAGGCGTGTTCCGCGAGGATATGTTTGAAGAGGCCGAGCACCTCGATCATCCCTACTATCGCACCAAACACGAATCGGAAAGCGTCGTGCGCCGTGAATGTTCACGCCCCTGGCGGGTCTACCGGCCCGGTATTGTGGTTGGTGATTCGCGCACCGGCGAAATGGACAAGATCGATGGCCCCTACTATTTCTTCAAGCTGATTCAAAAGCTGCGTAATTTGCTACCGCCCTGGATGCCGATGATTGGCCTTGAAGGTGGCCGACTGAACCTGGTCCCCGTCAATTTCATCGTCGATGCCCTGCACCATATCGCCCACCAACCGGGTCTGGATGGCCAGTGCTTCCACTTGGTCGATCCCAACCCCCACCGGGTCGGCGATATTCTCAATCTGTTCGCCCGCGCCGGACATGCCCCGGAAATGACCCTGCGCGTCAACGCGCTGATGTTCGCGTTCGTGCCGCAGATCATCAAGGCCGGGCTGGCGCAACTAAAGCCGGTGCGGCGCATCCGAGACCAGATTCTCAAAGACCTCGGCATTCCGGCAGATGTTATGGGGCTGATCAACTACCCAACCCGCTTTGATTGTCGCGAAACGCTCAAAGCGCTCAAGGGGACCGACATCGCCGTCCCGCCGCTGGAAACTTACGCCTGGAAGCTGTGGGATTACTGGGAGCGCCATCTCGATCCTGATCTGTTTGTCGACTGTAGTCTGAGCGGAGCGGTAAAAAGCAAGGTCGTGTTGATCACCGGCGCTTCCTCCGGGATCGGCAAAGCGGCGGCGTTCAAAATCGCCGAGGCGGGCGCCAAAACCCTCATCGTCGCTCGCACTGAACAGAATCTGCTGGAAACCCAGCGGGAAATCCAGGAGCGCGGTGGCCTGGCGTTCCCCTACATCGCCGACGTAGCCGATATCGCCTCCTGCGATGCGCTAATCCAGCAAGTGCTGAAGGATCATGGCGGAGTAGATATTCTGGTCAATAACGCCGGGCGCTCAATCCGTCGAGCCATTGAGAACTCGCTGGACCGCTTCCACGATTACGAACGCACCATGCAACTGAACTATTTCGGCGCTCTGCGGCTGATCATGGGCTTCATCCCCACCATGCTGGCCAAAAAACGGGGACATGTGATCAACATCTCCTCAATTGGCGTCTTGAGCAACGCGCCGCGCTTCTCGGCCTATGTCGCTTCCAAGGCGGCGTTAGACGCCTTCTCGCGCTGCGCGGGGGCTGAATTCGCTGACAGCGGCATCGAATTCACCACCATCAATATGCCACTGGTGCGCACTCCGATGATCGCTCCGACCAAGATTTACCAACACATCCCGACGCTCAGTCCCGAAGAAGCCGCTGACCTGATTGTCCAGGCGATCATCGCCCGACCAGAACGTATCGCCACCCGAGTGGGCGTCTTTGCTCAAGTACTGCATGCCGTCGCGCCTAAGCTATACGCTGTGATCATGAATACCGCATTCCGCCTGTTCCCCGAATCGACGGCGGCCAAAGGCGCATTGACTGATAGTCAGGAACCTTCGCTGGAACAGATTTCCTTTGCGCAATTTACCCGGGGGATTTACTGGTAACGACCATCCAACGACTTCCGGCTGTGCTATTTTTGATTCAGGCGGCGCACGATTCGGAAGTTTTTCACTCTCAGCCGGTCAAAGAAACCGGCGGGAACAATCGCTTGTTATATCATGATCCATCATGACAAAGAGAATCCCTGCTGCGCAGCTCCAGAGCATCCGCGCTCTGGAATTGCTAACCAATGGAATTGGAAATCCTTGCTAAACCACCCGTGAGAGCAGAACCATGAAACTGAAAATTGGCGATCCCTCCCCCCAGTTCACCGCGACCAGTACCGACGGCAGCCCCATCAAACTATCCGATTACTTCGGGCGAAAGCTGGTGCTGTACTTTTATCCCATGGACGATACTCCAGGCTGCACCAAGCAAGCCTGCTCGCTACGTGATCACTACCAGGACATTCAAGCCAAGGATACCGCTATTCTCGGTGTTTCCACTCAGGATGTCGCCTCACACCAGCGCTTCACCGAAAAATACAACCTCAGTTTCCCACTGGTGGCCGACACGGACGGTGCGGTCAGCCGCGCTTACGGAGCAATCGGCGGCAGCGGGCTGATGGGCAACGCGATGAGTCTGTTCGGAGTGGCCAACCGCATCACTTTCATCATCGATGAAAGCGGCCATATCGCTCACATCATCGATCAGCCCGATTGCCCTAACCACGCTGAAGAAGTGCTTAAACTACTGTGACGTCCTTCCTGGCCGGATGTTTTCAAGGCTATAGAGGGTGCGTATAACGCACCCTATTGGCTAATTTCAAAACTAATAATCAAAAATCATGAGCCTGAAGCATATCACTTGTTATTTTCTGGAGATCATCAGTACGGGGCTTTTCGCATAATTCGGGTAAACTATCCGCGCGTTTTCACCTTTTTAACTATGCCCCCGGGCTATCCGGTCAGAACCGCACATTATGGTCAAGCGTTGGACATCCATGTTAATTCGCGCCATACCCAGTCACCCTACAGAGGCTCTCCAGTGACGCGCCATAAACTTAGCCACCTCTCTTGGGAACAGGGTGCTGGCAGCCATCCCGGTGGCCGTCAGGAACAGCAGGATCGTTGGGGCCTCTTTCAGTCTCACGACCTGCAGGGCCTACTGGCTATTGTCGCTGACGGTATGGGTGGACATCAGGATGGCGCCTTGGGCGCACAAGTCGTTATCGACACCGCCCGGCGCTTCACCCTAAATCCACCGCAGTTGCTGCAATCCGACCCACAGGCCGCCCTTGGCGGCCTGTGTCAAGAAATGCACAAGGCCGTTAACCAACACTCAGAAACTGCCCGCAGTACGCTCGTCATGGTCTGGCTGGTCTCAGCGCACGCCTACTGGCTAAATGTTGGTGACAGCCGGCTGTATCACTTCCGGAACGGTCACCGGCTAATGCGCACCCGTGATCATTCTGCAGTGCAACTGCTCATGGATTTGGGCGAAATCGACGAGGACCAGATGGCCACCCATCCGGCGCAGAACCGGTTGTACCGCTGCTTGGGCGGCGAGGAATCCCCCAAAGCGGATCGAGGCGATTTCAAGGTTCACCCCGGTGACCTGCTGGCGTTGTGTTCAGACGGTGTCTGGGAGCATGTGCCTGAAACTGAACTCTGGACTGCAACGCAGAGCCATGGCCCGGTTGACGCGGCGCGTCTGCTGGCCGAGGAAGCGGCGCGACGCGGCGGCGCGACTGCCGACAACACCACGCTGATTTTATTGCGGGCGGGCAGTGAGGTCAGCAACGAGGCGAACAGCGAGACAGTTGCCTTGCCTTGGTTGCGCCGACTATCGACGGGTTTTGCGGCACTGTTCAATCGCCCCCCCCGCTAACTTCCCACTCCTCCGATTTCGTCAGCACCGACCACTCCAAAGGGCAGCCCGATGACCGAGGAAACCAACGCGCTCCCCACCGGCTATAACCTGCACCGTTACCAAATCCAGGGGGTGCTGGGCGCCGGCGGCTTCGGCATCACCTATCGGGCCATCCACGAAGCCTTGCAAAACGAAGTCGCTATCAAAGAGTACTTTCCGGCTGAATGGGCATACCGTGATCACAATGGCACCACGGTCCGCGCCAATGCCCAAGGCCAAATCCCGGCCCGGCAGAGTGAGCCCCCCTGTTATCAGTGGGGCTTGGAGCGGTTTCTGGATGAAGCCAAGATTCTGGTGCAAGTCAACCATCCGGGCGTGGTCCGGGTGCGCGATTATTTCACGGCCAACGGCACCGCCTATATTGTCATGGAGTATGAAGAAGGCGAGTCATTGAGCGCCATGTTGCAACGAGGCGGCATCCTGCCCGAACCGGAACTGCGCCATCTACTGGACGACGTGATGCCGGCGCTGGAAGCCGTGCACAGTCAAAATTACCTGCATCGTGATCTTAAACCGAGCAACTTGTATATTCGCAAACACGATGGCCATGTCCTGCTGCTCGATTTCGGCGCGGCCCGCCAAGCGCTGGGCCGACGCACCCGCAGCGTCACCAGTGTCGTCACCCCGGGCTATTCGCCAATCGAGCAATATGTCACCGTCGGTGAGGATTATGGCCCCTGGACCGACATTTACGCCATCGGCGCCGTTATGTACCGCTGCATCACGGGCGCACCACCGATTGAAGCGCCGGGCCGGGTGCTCAAGGACCCGGTCCAGCCCGCCATAGAAGTGGGCGCTGGCCTGTATTCACGCGGATTATTGCAAGTCGTCGATCAGGCGCTGGCGGTGCGCCCCGAAGATCGTTTTCAAAGCGTAGCGGCCATGCGACAAGCTTTGCAAGCCGCTGATCAATTCACCGCCCCGGCGGACTTCTCCCAAATACCCCCGATCAGGGCCAGCCTGCTCGACTTACCATCCGCAGCGTCCTCGCTACGCTTCGAACCCATTTCTCCACCGCCAGCGCTACAGAAACGTCCGTCAGCGCCACAGCAACGCCCGTCAGCGCCGCCCCCCCCTCAACAACAATCACCCGCTCTTCCCGAGGCGCCTCGTAGGCGTGAGTCCCCATCCTCTCCTTCCCAGAACAGCCTTGACTGGACCCTCGATCACATTGAGCCGCGCATATCACCAGCGAGTGCGGCTGATCGTGGCGTTTCAACGCCGTTGCCCGTTACAGGCGCTGATTTATCGCTGCCGATGCTGGAAAATATCTGGGAGCATCTGGACGAAAACCCGCAATCGATCACTCTAGCTTCAGCGGAAAGCGCTGCCTTCGCCAGCAAGCCGGCAACGGAAGTTTCGTCACCGATTGAACCTTCAGAACCGCTGCTCAAGCGGTCGTCGCAATCAGCGCTGGAACACCTGAAAAAATCGTCATCCAGACGGTCATCAGCTACCGAATCGCGCTCCTCCCCCCGAACGCTGACCCACTTCGGCGTAACCGACACTTCGCAGCCCGCGCCGGACGATCAGGAAGCCGCACCCACGCCGGTCACTGCCAGTTTCCGATCGGTCAAATGGACACGGGTGCTGCTCGCGGTTTTCGCGGTTTCAGGAATGTCCGGCGTCGGCCTGCTCTCTTACCAGTACTACCATACCCTCCAGGAACAGCGTCAGCGTGAAGCTGCAGCCTTGCAACGCCAGCAGGAAGCAGCAGCAACCCAACGCACTCAGGAAGAAACCCGCCAACGCGAGGCGGAGTTTGCTAAATACCTCGAACAAGGCCGTAAGGCCATCGCCGATCGCACCTGGGATCGTGCCCAACTTCTGCTGGATCGAGCGGCTGCCCTGGACTCCAAACATCCGGCGTTGACCGCCGCCCGTACTGCACTGTTCGAGGCCCAAAACCCTGGCGCTGTAATCAAAACCCACACCAACCCGGTGACTGGACTGGAGTTGAACTGGGTTGAAGGCGGATGTTTCAACATCGGCAGTTCGCCTACTGAGCGAGATCGCAGTAATGACGAATCCGTCCGTGAAGTCTGCCTTAATCAAGGCTTTTGGATGGGTAAAACCGAGGTTACCAATAGCCAGTTCCGGCGCTTTAAGCCCACACACAATAGCGGTTCCTTCCAAGGTCGCTCCCTGGACGGCGACACCCAACCGGCGGTCAATCTAAGCTGGAATGACGCGCAGGCCTTCGTCGAATGGCTGACTTGGGAAGGGGGAGCCGGCAAGCACTTTCGCCTGCCCACAGAAGCAGAATGGGAATACGCAGCTCGCGCCGGCTCTAGCACCCGCTATTACTGGGGCAATGATATCGACCCTCGTTACGCCAACTTTTCCGACCGCAACGACCCAACCGGTGCATCCGTCGGCAATCTGGATGATGGTCATTCCGTGACGGCCCCAGTGGGAGCCTACCTGCCCAATATCTTGGGCCTGCACGACATCGCCGGCAATGTATGGGAGTGGACCTGTTCAGAATACTTGCCGAATTACGGCAACGAGGAACAACGCTGTTCAACTAAGCGGCCTAATGAAGGCCAGCGGGTCATGCGGGGAGGATCCTGGAACAATGGCCCTGGTGAACTCCGCTCAGCCAAGCGATTACCCCGCAAACCTGGCGACCGCGATGCACTGACCGGGTTTCGGGTGGTGATGGAAAAATAGGGATGCAGCGCTGTTGTCTCTCTATTTGCTGCTGCGGCGGCTCACCATGAAGGTAGCAGTTCCTTCGACCACAATTTTGTCGCCCACCGCGCAGATCGTTTTCATCACTACACGCCGACGCTCCGGAATAATTTCCTCGATAGTGCATAGCGCGGTCACAGTATCGCCGATCCGCACTGGCGCCGTGAAACGCAACTGCTGATCCACATAGACGGCGCCTGGTCCCGGCAGGCGGGTGCCTGCCACGCAGGAAATCAGGCCGGCGCAGAACATGCCATGGGCGATGCGGCTTTTGAATAAGGTTTTTGCTGCGAAAACTTCGTTACAATGAATGGGGTTGTTGTCCCCGGTCAGTCCGGCAAACATCACCACGTCCGTCTCGGTAACCGTCTTGGCGTGCGAGGCGCTCATGCCAACTTCGAGGTCCTCCAGATAGTAGCCATGGATACTGTCGTTATAGCCTTCATGGTTGGAATACATACATTTTTCTCCAAGGGAGCAGTGTTACTCAAGATACAGGTTATCGCGAGCGCGTTTAGCCCGCTGGAAGGTGGCCAGAACGGTAGCATGGTCATCGGTGCGAATCGACTCTGCCAACTGCCCCAGATCCGTCACGAATAACTCGATCATTTCTAACAACTGTTCGCGGTTAGCAACACAGATGTCATGCCACATTTGCGGATCACTGGAAGCAATCCGCGTGAAGTCGCGGAAACCGCCGGCTGCGTAACGGAAGATCTCGGCCCGGTCATCCAGTCGCGCCAAAGTATCAACCAGTGTGTAAGCCAGTAGATGCGGTAGATGACTGGTCGCGGCCAACACTGCATCATGATGATGCACCCCCATGTCCACCACCTCGGCGCCGGTCAATGTCCACATCTGCCGAACCAATTGGTGCGCAGTCGCCGACGTCTCTGCCAGCGGAGTCAGAATCACCCGCCGGTGCTGGAACAGTGTCGCGAATGAAGCTTCCACACCGCTCTTTTCAGTGCCGGCAATCGGATGGCCGGGCACGAAGTTGGGCGGGATCTGACCGTAAATCTGCTCGACATCGGCGACCACGCTTCCCTTAGCGCTACCCACGTCGGTGATCACCGTGGCGGTTGATAAGGAAGGGACGATAGAGTGCAAAACGGTTTTCAGCGCACCCAGCGGCACCGCGACCACCACCACGTCTGCGCCGATTACGGCTTGCGCCGGATCGGTATCGTAACGGTCGACGACGCCCAGATGCACCGCAGCCCGCAGATTCTCCTCACCACGCCCGGAGCCAATCACCTCGCCGACGGCGCCCGCCTCGCGCAATGCACGAGCCAACGAACCACCGATCAAGCCGACGCCGATCACGCACAGTCGCTGAATCAAGGGTTGTCGTGCGGTCATGTCAACCGCCTTCCAATACATCGCCCAGCGCTTCGATGCAACGGGCGTTTTCCGCTGCGGAACCGATACTGATGCGCAGATGGTGAGGTAACCCATAGTTATCGACTGGCCGGGTGATCACGCCACGTTTGAGTAACTCCAAGAACACTTCACGCCCAGGTCGACCCACGTCCACACACAGAAAATTGCCTACCGATGGCAATCCATTGAGCCTGAATTGGCGGCAAGCGTCCCGCAACTGCTTCATGCCGGCTTGATTCAGCGCCCGGCTTCGTTCCAAATGGTCCACATCATCCAGCGCCGCCGTCGCCGCGACCAGCGCCAGGCTGTTGACATTGAAAGGCTGGCGAACCCGGTTTAACAAATCAGCAACTTGGGGATGGGAAACCGCGTAACCGACACGCAAACCGGCCAAGCCATAAGCCTTGGAAAACGTGCGAGTCACCACCAGATTTGGGAATCGATCAAGCCCGACCAAGGCGCTCGGACAGTCCGCCCCAGGTTCAACATATTCACCATACGCTTCGTCCACCACGACGATGACCTGTTCAGGCACAGACGCCAGAAATGCTTCCAATTCTGCTGTTTTCAGCCAAGTCCCGGTTGGGTTGTTGGGATTGGCGATGAACACCACCCGAGTGCGTTCATTGATCAGCGCCCGCATCGCCGCTGGATCGTGACCATGGGGCATGACGTGATCGGCAAGATATGCCTTGGCGACGCGGGCGGTGGCGCCGACAGCCTGGGTGACAATAGGATAAACAGCGAATGCATGTTCGGAGAATACCGCTTCATCTTCAGGGGTCAGGAACGCCCGGGCGACCAACTCCAACACGTCATTGGAGCCGTTGCCCAAAGTCAGCATCGCCATGGACAGGCCCAATTTAGCTGACAAGGCGGACTTCAGTTCAAAGCCGTTGCCGTCCGGATACCGGGCCAATCCGCGCAAAGCGTCGCGCACCGCAGCCAGCGCCCTGGGACTGGGACCCAGCGGGTTCTCGTTAGATGCCAGCTTGACAATATCGGTCAGGCCGTATTCCCGGCGCAATTCGCTTTCCGGCTTGCCGGGTTGGTAGGGTTGCAGGGTGCGTACCCCGGGCGCGGCGAAGGAGAAGAAATCGCAGGTCATGGCGGCTGGAGAATCCTTATGACTTTAATGCCTTGAAAGGAGACGCAAGGAATCATGTTGGTAAGCGTTGCTGTGATTCTTGCGGCAAATGGAAGAAGCCCATCAAACCCCGGGGGCTGATCGCCCGATCCTCAATGGTTCGGCCGGCCGTTGCTATTCCATCGACTAGCGCAGTGTGTTGCTGGGCTACCAGATTCCGGCTCTTGCCCATAGCGCCTGATTCTCCCGGAGAGAATCCTTTAAGATTTAATATGTTACAATACACCTTTCGGGTACGATCCCAATACTCGGAACAAGCTGGACTGTTCGCGCAGTTCGGCCAGCGCTTTGGCCACCGATTCGTCCTGTGCATGACCATCAAGATCGATAAAGAATACATAATCCCACATACCACGCCGCGAAGGCCGCGATTCGATACGGTTCATGCTAACGTTATTCCGAGCCAGTGGCTCCAGCAGTTTAAATAGAGCGCCGGGCCGATTCAGCGAAGCGACCAACAAGGCGGTTTTATCATCGCCAGAGGGCATGATGGGCTGTAAGCCAATAATCAGAAACCGGGTCGTATTATTCGGCTCATCTTCGATATTCCGAACCAAAATAGGCAATGCATAAATATCCGCTGCACACTGTCCGGCAATCGCCGCCGCATTCAGTTCATCGCGCACCCGCGAAGCGGCTTCGCCATTACTGCTGACTTCAACCTGCGCAATGCGTGGCATGTTGGCATCCAGCCATTCTCGACATTGCGCCAATGACTGCCGATGTGAATAAATGCGGCGAATATCGGTCAACGCCGCAGCGTGGGTAATCAAGTGATGATTGATCCGCATTTGCACTTCGCCACAAATCCGCAATGGCGATTGCAGGAACATGTCCAGAGTATGATTGACCACGCCCTCAGTGGAATTTTCCACCGGCACGACCCCGTAGTCAGCAGAGCCCGCCTCAACCTCGCGAAAGACCTCATCGATAGCCCGCAAAGGAATGCTATCGATCGACTGGCCAAAATGTTTAAGCGCCGCCGCCTGGGTAAAAGTACCTTCCGGGCCAAGAAAGGCAATCTTCAGCGGTTCCTCCAAAGCCAAGCAGGCCGACATGATTTCACGGAACAGCCGGGCCATTTCCTCGCTGCTCAACGGACCCTGATTGGCTTCAATCACCCGCCGCAAGACTTGTGCCTCACGCTCCGGGCGATAGAAATTACCCGTAGCCCCCGCCGCCTGCTTGATCGCGCCAACCTGTTGCGCACACCGTGCCCGCTCGGAGATCAGTCCCTGAATTTGTCGATCCAACCCGTCGATTTGTTCCCGCAATGCTTGCAGGCGGTCTGCTTCATTCATACGGCGTCCCCATGTTCCTCGTCATCCGGCGCCGGTCTCTCGCCATCCACCGACAAGTCACTGTCGGCCTCTCCCTCGCCGATACTCTCGATCTTTTCGACACCGACCAGCTTTTCATTGTCGTGCAGGCGAATCAAAGTGACGCCCTGAGCGTATCGGCCCACCAGCGAAATGCCCTCAACCGGGGTGCGCACCAGGGTGCCACCATCGGTAATCAGCATGATTTCGTGATCATTTTCCACCTGCACTGCACCGATCACCTGGCCATTGCGTTCAGAAGTCTGAATGGAAATAACCCCCTGACCGCCGCGCCCACGCCGGGGATAATCGGCGACCGGAGTGCGCTTGCCGTAACCATTTTCGGTCACCGTCAACACCGTCCCTTCCCCAACCACGATCAGAGCAATCACTTTCTGGCCTTCCTCCAAGCGGACGCCGCGCACCCCGCACGCTGAACGCCCGGTGTTCCGCACCTCAGTCTCGGTAAAACGCAATGCCTTACCGGCGTTGGTGAACAGCATCACATCGCTCTGACCATGGGTCAACGCCACGTTGACCAACTGATCGCCATCACGCAGATCAATCGCAATGATGCCGCTGGGGCGCGGGCGGGAATATTCGGACAACGGGGTTTTCTTAACCGTGCCACTGGCGGTGGCGAAGAACACGTAGTGGCTGTCATCGAATTCGCGCACCGGCAACACGGCGTTGATGCGCTCGCCGTCTTCCAATGGCAGCAGATTGACCATAGGCCGACCACGGGCGGTCCGCCCCGCCTGCGGCAACTCGTAAACCTTTTTCCAGTACACCCGACCCCGGTTGGAGAAGCAGAGAATGGTATCGTGGGTGCTGGCGATCAATAGCTTGTCCACAAAATCCTCTTCCTTGACGGTGGTGGCCGCCCGTCCACGCCCGCCACGTTTCTGCGCCCGGTAGAGCGACAGCGGTTGCGATTTGACATAACCGGTGTGGGAGAGCGTGACGACCACCGTTTCCTCGGTAATCAAATCTTCCAGATTGAAGCTCTGCTCGTCGGGGAGAATCGTCGTGCGGCGGGGATCGGCGTACTGAGCGCGCAACTCGGTCAACTCAGCGCGAATCACCGCTGTCAACCGTTCCGGCACGTTCAGAATATCCAGATAGTCCCGAACATGGCTCAGCAATTCTTGGTATTCCTCCAGTAACCTGCGCTGTTCTAGGCCAGTGAGCCGATGCAACCGCAAATCCAGAATGGCTTGGGCTTGGACGGGCGACAGTCGGTAACCGACCTCGCTCAAGCCGTATTCCGCCGGTAAATCTTCAGGCCGTGACAAGGTTGGTCCGGTGTGCGCCAGCAGATCGGTAATCGGCCCTGGCGTCCAAGCCCGGCCCAGCAATGCCGCCCGGGCTATCGCGGGATCAGCGGCGGCGCGAATCAGGGCAATGAGTGCATCGAGATTGGCCAGCGCGACCATTAAACCTTCGACAAGGTGCGCACGTTCACGGGCTTTGCGCAAATCGAACACGGTGCGTCGCACCACCACTTCACGGCGGTGCGCCAGAAAAGCCTCCAGCACCTGTTTGAGATTGAGCAGGCGCGGCTGGCCTTCCACCAGCGCGACCATGTTGACGCCGAACACACATTGCAGCGAGGTGTGCAGGAACAGGTTGTTCAGCACGACCTCGGCGGATTCCCCTCGCCGCAATTCAATATAAATGCGCATCCCATCCTTGTCCGATTCATCACGCAATTCGGCGATGCCCTCAATCTTTTTTTCCTTGACCAATTCAGCAATTTTTTCGATCAACCGGGCTTTGTTGACTTGATAAGGCAATTCGCTGACGATGATCGCCTGCCGGTTGCGCACCTCGTCAAGCTCAATCTCCGTTTTGGCGCGCATTTGAATGCGGCCACGCCCGGTTAAATAAGCATCGCGGATGCCGCTAACGCCATTGATCAGGGCAGCGGTGGGAAAATCCGGCCCTGGCAAATAACGCATCAGTTGTGGAATCGTCAAGACTGGGTCATCAATCAGGGCAATGCTGGCGTCCACGACTTCGCCGAGATTATGCGGCGGGATATTGGTCGCCATGCCGACGGCAATCCCGGAAGAGCCGTTGATTAACAGATTCGGCAAGCGAGCAGGAAAAACAGCCGGCTCATGTTCTGATTCGTCATAATTCGGGACGAAATCGACCGTTTCCTTATCCAAGTCCGCCATTAATTCATGGGCAATGCGGGACATGCGAACTTCAGTGTATCTCATTGCAGCAGGCGCATCCCCATCGATGCTGCCAAAGTTCCCCTGCCCATCCACCAGCATATAGCGTAGAGAGAAGGGTTGCGCCATGCGGACGATGGTGTCGTAAACCGCCACGTCGCCATGCGGATGATATTTGCCGATACAGTCACCGACGACCCGAGCCGATTTCTTATACGGTTTATTCCAGTCATTGCCCAGTTCGCGCATGGCGAACAGCGCCCGCCGATGCACTGGCTTGAGTCCATCGCGCACATCCGGCAACGCTCTGCCGACGATCACGCTCATGGCGTAATCAAGATAGGACTGGCGCATTTCGTCTTCGAGATTGACCGGAAGAATTTCTTTGGCGATTTCAGTCATTTGTAACCTCTGAGCAGTGCCATAGCCACTCTGATTGACCAAGGCATAAGAGGTTGAATTGTAGCATGACCCGTACTGGAAAGCCGGGTCGGCATCGACGGTTTACCACCCAGCAGGTGATCAACGAAATGACTCAATTAAGGTACATACGGGTATCGCCACCTTTTATCCTCAGTGGCTTCTATCAGCAGAAGTTTGCCTCAGCGCTATCCATCATCCTGGCCATTTTCTTCGCGTTTGGCGCCCGAACCACGCCACGTTCGGTCACCAGGACATCGACCAGGTCCGCCGGAGTCACATCGAATGACGGGTTCCAGACCTCAGTCCCACTGGCAGCCACCGGTTGCCCACCCAAAGTCAACAGCTCTACGGCGGCGCGCTGCTCGATAGGAATCGTCGTCCCATCGGTCATCGCTAAATCGACGGTTGAAGTCGGCGCGACCACCATGAATTGAACACCGTGACGCCGGGCCGCTATGGCTAGACCGTAGGTACCGATCTTGTTAGCGACATCACCATTGGCAGCGATCCGATCCGCGCCCACGATGACCCAGCGGACTTTGCCATGCTGCATCAACGCCGCCGCCGCGCCATCAGCCAATAGCGTCACCGGAATATGATCCTGAACCAGCTCCCAGGCCGTTAGTCGGGCACCTTGCAACCACGGGCGTGTCTCATCCGCATAGACCCGCTCGATCAGCCCTGCTGCGTGGCCAGCGCGAATGACTCCCAGCGCCGTGCCATAGCCGCCGGTCGCCAAGGCGCCGGCGTTGCAATGAGTCAGAACGGCTCCTCGTTCACCCAGTACCGCCGCACCCAACTGACCCATCCGCCGATTGGCGGCGATATCATCCGTATGAATCGCCATGGCTTCGGCTAGTAACCGTTTGCCCGGATTGCCGGAACATTCTGCAATGACCCCGCTCATCCGCTGCAACGCCCAGAATAGGTTGACCGCAGTGGGACGCGAGGCCGCCAATCGCTGCCAATCTTCCTGAATGGATGCCTGCCAGTGATCAGGGTTTCCAGCATAATGCGCACGAGCCGCCAGCACGACGCCATAAGCAGCAGCAATACCAATGGCGGGAGCGCCACGCACCACCATATCGCGGATTGCCTCTGCGACTTCCGCTCCAGTCGTCAATCGCTGGTAGCGCGTTTCCACCGGCAGCAACCGCTGGTCCAGCAATTCCAGGGCATCATCGCGCCAGATTACAGCGCGCACCCGATCCTCGTCATGCGCTATCATGGGAACTCAACAACAATTGAGAAAATTTCATAGAAGCGGCTATTAAATAAGCTGTCGCCATTTAACAACAGGGCGGGTACCGGAGCAAACTCTCAATGAATTACTTGCCAAAATCTTAGGATAGGGCGCAAAATGCAGACATTTATTGCTAGCACAACATTTTTTGCAATTCTGACACAATGTTGTATGATTACACAATAGAACCGGCGGGTTCACCGTACACGAGGGTGGCCCATCGGGTATACTGACTGAGTAGATGGATCGCGGTTCAGCCAGACAGGTCCCCGCGAACCGAAATTTTTGTTGTGTTATGCACGAATTTTCAGTGCCTATTGGGAGAGTATACCGATGAAAGTAAACCTGCATAAGCTCAGCCTGGGTCTGGCTGCTTCGATGGTGCTGTTCGCTGCCCTGCCCGCGCAGGCGGCCAACAAGTACGGCTGCATCTACGTGGTGGATCCTTATGACAAGATCGTCAAAGATCCCTACGGCAAGTGCATTCGCACCCCGTTCTGGACAGCCGAAAAGAACATTCCAGAGTGCGGCGGCGGCGCGGTCGAGCCACCTCCGGCCGCGCCCCAGTGCGAAACGGTCACGTTGGGTACCGATGCGCTCTTCGAGTTTGATCGCTATGATCTGAAACCGGCGGGTCGCGCCAGGCTCGACCGGCTGGCGGCCGATATCGGTAAGGCCGAGCGGGTCTCCGCGATCAAGATCGTTGGTCATACTGACAGCAAGGGCACCGAAGCCTATAACATGCGGCTGGGCCAGCGCCGCGCCGACACCGTAGCCAGTTATGCGGTTTCCAAGGGCGTGCCCGCCGCCAGGATCGCTACCAAGAGCATGGGCGAATCTCAGCCGATCGCGCCTAACACCCTGCCGAATGGCAAGGATAATCCAGAAGGCCGCGCCCTGAACCGCCGTGTAGAGGTCACGACAGTTACTGATTTGTGCCGCGAGTAACACTCCGGCTACTTCATCCTGCTGTGCCTACGCCCCGGTCCGCCGGGGCGTTTTTTTGCGCCTGCGCAACCCGGCGCTATAGAATTCCAGCGTCCCTGTCCGGAGAATTGCGTATGCTGAAAGCTGTCGCTACCCTGCTCAACGCCCGCTGGATCATTCCTGTCGAACCGGAAGGCCAGATTCTCGAACACCACACCCTGGTGATCCAGGATGGCCGCATTCTCGCCCTCCTGCCACAGGCGGAAGCCGCAACGCGCTACGCCGCTGAAACCTGTTTGAACCTCGATCAGCACGTGTTAATACCTGGCCTGATCAACGCCCATACCCACGCCAGCATGACCTTGCTGCGCGGGCTGGCTGATGATTTGCCGCTGATGACCTGGTTGCAGAACCACATCTGGCCCGCCGAGGCGCGATGGGTGAACCCTGAATTCGTTCATGATGGAACCCTGCTGGCGATTGCGGAAATGTTGCGCGGCGGGGTGACCTGCTTTAACGACATGTACTTTTTTCCAGAGGCTGCCGCCGCGGCTGCCCACACCGCCGGAATGCGCGCTTGTGTTGGTTTGATCGCCGTGGATTTCCCTACCGCCTACGCCCGCCATCTGGACGAATATTTAGATAAAGGACTGGCGTTACATGAAGTATTGAAACCGGAATCGCTGCTCCATACTGCTTTCGCTCCCCATGCCCCCTACACGGTGTCCGCGTCGGCCTTGGAGCGGATTGGCCAGTTGGCGACGGATTTGAACATCCCGATCCATATCCACGTTCATGAAACCGCCGCCGAAGTGGCGCAATTCACCGCCGAACATGGGTGTCGCCCGCTGCAACGGCTGAAACAACTCGGCCTGTGGTCACCGCGCCTGTTAGCCGTCCATATGACCCAGGTGGAGTCTGCGGAAATCGAGCCCTTGGCTCAGGCCGGCGTCCATATCGCTCATTGTCCGGAGTCCAACCTCAAGCTGGCCAGTGGCTTCTGCCCGGTCGCCCGATTGGACCTGGCCGGAATCAATGTTGCGCTTGGCACGGACGGCGCAGCCAGCAACAACGATCTCGACCTGTTCGGCGAAATGCGCTTTGCCGCCCTGCTAGGCAAGAGCATTGCCGCCGACGCCGCCGCCTTGCCGGCAGCACGAGTGTTGCGCATGGCTACCATCAACGCCGCCCAGGCTTTAGGGCTAGCGGCGGAAATCGGCTCGCTGCAACCTGGCAAGTCAGCCGATGTGATTGCCGTTGATCTCGGCGCACCAGAAACCGAGCCAGTCTATCATCCGCTCTCCACACTGATCTACGCCGCCGGTCGCCACCAAGTGACTGACGTCTGGGTCGCTGGCCGGCGCCTGCTGGCGGATCGGCGGTTAACGACGCTGGATGTCGCCGAGATCATCCAGCGAGCGCGTAGATGGCGAGATCAAATCGCCGGAGCCGACCGGGCGTAAAACCCGGCGTCTATCGGTCAAATGGTCATCGCTTTTTCAACTGGAACCGGACATGATGACTGCTCAACCCAACGTGGATTATCAGGAAATCGCCAAATTTGAGGAACTCGCCAGTCGTTGGTGGGACCCGGACAGCGAATTCAAACCGTTGCACGACATTAATCCCCTGCGCTTAGACTACATTGATGTACGGGTTGGCGGCCTAGTCGGGAAGCGCATCCTAGATGTCGGCTGCGGCGGTGGCATTCTCGCCGAGAGCATGGCGCTGCGCGGCGCCCAAGTGTTGGGTATTGACTTGGGCGAAGCCCCCTTGGCGGTCGCACGATTGCATCAACTGGAATCCGGCGCAACCCTCGACTACCAGCGCATTACCGCTGAGGAACTGGCCGAGCGGGAACCCGCGAGCTTTGAGGTGGTGACCTGCATGGAAATGCTGGAGCATGTGCCTGACCCAGCCTTGACGATCCGCGCCTGCGCCGAACTGGTTAAACCCAATGGGCATTTAATCTTCTCCACTATTAACCGCAATCCCAAATCCTATCTATTCGTCATCATCGGTGTCGAATACGTCCTGCGCATGCTGCCTAAAGGCACCCACGACTACCGTAAATTCATCCGCCCTTCCGAACTGGACGGCTGGGCGCGGGCAGCGGGTCTGACGGTTCAGGAATTGACCGGCCTGCATCATAACCCGTTGACCGGCCGCTACTGGTTGGGACCAGGCGTCTCGGTCAACTACCTGGCCCACGCTCGGCCAAATGCTGCGTCATGATCGCCGCCGGCCATACACCACCTGATGGGGTGCTCTTTGACCTGGACGGCACTCTGCTGGACACCGCGCCGGACATGGCGGCGGCGCTACATCGGCTCTGTCAAGAACGCGGTTGGCCAGAACCTTCGCTGGCAGCCATTCGTCCAGCGGTGTCGCATGGCTCACCGGGGATGCTCAAGGCCGGGTTAGGACTGGATGTTGACAACGCGCTGTACGCTGAATGCAACCAGCGGTTTCTGGAGCTTTATCACGAGGCTATCGCCATCGAAACCGCGCTGTTTCCCGGCATGGCTGAAGTACTCGCGTATCTGGAAGACCGGGGCATCGGCTGGGGCATTGTCACCAACAAGCCAGGCTGGCTAACCAAGCCGCTGTTGCAGGCGCTGGGACTGTGGACGCGGGCCACCTGTGTGGTCAGCGGGGACACCTTGGATAAGCGTAAGCCCGACCCAGAACCGTTATGGTATGCCTGCGAACAGATCGGCGCTGCACCGGTTCGCTCACTCTATGTGGGCGATGCCGAGCGCGATGTGCAGGCAGGTCAACGGGCCGGAATGATCACCCTGGTAGCGGGGTTTGGTTACCTGGGCGCCGAAGATCGACCGGAGGATTGGGGAGCGGATGGGTTCTTAGAGCAACCGGTCGATTTATTCAATTGGTTGGGAGCAGGCTCAGCCCCCTCTCAAATAATTCCACCAAGTGCGCCACCACGGTTCATTCGGTGAAAACGCTGCCGAACGCGCCCACAACACCGTGATATTGTCCTGTTGTGGACGCCCACGGGCTGCCACCGCAGTGAGCAACGCCTGACAAGGGGTCCCGTCCATCCGTCGATTCGTCAATACTGCGGCAATTTCCCGCTCATCCAGTGTTAATACGCCGTCGCTCGCCAGCAGGATTTGATCGCTTTCTCTGAGCGCGTAAGCCTGGCCCGGCAAATCAATCAAATCCAGGGCCTCGCCAGTGACTGCGCTCATCAGCGCATTGCGATCCGGGTGCCGGGCGGCCATCTCGGCGCTCATCTCGCCGGTGGCAACCTGGTGCGCCAAGATGCTGCGATAAGCGTGATCCTGGTTTAAACGATGTAAGCGTCCCCGCCGCCAGAGCCAAAGCGGCGAATCGCCGACACTGACCCAATACAAACCCTCCTCAGCCAACACCACTGCCAGCAGGGTGCATCCCATGCCGTTCAATCCCTTCGGATCAGTGGCCGCTTCCTGCGCCATGTGCGCATTTACCTGGGTCAGAGTGCATTCGAGGCGTTCTGGAATCGCCGCCGCCGGGACCGTATCGTAGGTTTCGATGAAGCTGCGCACTGCCAGGGCGCTGGCCCGAGCCCCCCCCTGTTCGCCACCCATGCCATCGGCCAGCACCAGCAGCAGATCGCCGGCGCCTAACTCTGGGGGTAATTCAAATACCCCATAGTCATCTTCCTGGCGGGAACGGCTACCTTGCGCCATGCCTTCATCATGAATCCACACCGCCATATTGACCTCTTTACTATGAGTGGCCGGCGCACCAGTCGAAATCCCGTCCACACAATGGCGCAAACCGCAAACAAGTCTGACCGATCTGCAAAGTCTCACCGCCTTTCAACTCAATCGACTCTCGAACTGGGCGCCCGTTGAGCCGGGTTTCTGCGCCAACCGATTGCAAATAAAAACACCGAGAGCGCATGGTATAAATAATGGCAGCCTGATTTTCGGAAGTAATCGTTGTATCGCCAAAATCCAGCCGGATGCGCGCACCTGCGCCCCGCCCCATATCATTGACGCCATAGCCCAATGGCAACACCTGACCTCGTCCTGGACCCGCAATCACGACCAACCAACCCACGACCAGACTGGATAATGCGTCATGGACTAGGGCGGTTGGAACCGTCGCGGATGGCTGAGCGGCCGGTGATCCAGGCGGGCGAGGTCGGTTTGCCAATTCGGAGCGGGCAATACGCCGGGTGGGCTCTGCAGGGAGACTCGGTGGGGGCGCTCCCCCTTTCTTAAAACCACGATACAAAGGCATGTCAGCCCCTCCTCTTGTCTAATCACCGACCCGAAAGTGCAGGCGAACCTCGCCCAATTCCACCACATCGCCGTTCTTGAGAAGCTGGCTTTGAATTCGTTGCCCATTCACCCAAGTGCCGTTAGTAGAACCGACATCACAGATTTGAAACGAGCCGTCGGGCAGGTAGTAGATTTCGGCATGGCGGCCAGAAACCGAATCATTATCAAAGCAAATGTCGTTATCCAGCGCCCGGCCCATCCGACATAAAGCTGAACGCAACCGTAGATCCCCTTTACCTATTGAATCAGTACGGATGAACCGCGCCCGCACTGGCGCGACCTCTGGAGATTCGCGCTGTTGGCGTGAAAAAGGCCACAGTTTGAATTTCATTTTTGGTTAAACCCCGATTCGGTAGGTCGATCCCACAGATTGTCACGCTTCGGCGTAACTGGCGCCACTGGCCGTACCCGAACCGGTTGGGTCGGCGTGACAACAACCGGCTGCTCCTTACTTTTCCGGACGGTCTTCCGCCGTGTGGCTCGTTTCGGTGGCGGTGTGACTTTGTCCACTTGGGGTTTCTGGTCCGTCACCGGCTCGGTTGTCTGCCGGGTTGGCGTATCAGCCGGTGGTTGAGTAACGGGGGCAGGAACCACACTGGGCGCTAGCGGCACGCCCGTCATGCCGGCTGCGGGTAGTGGCGGCGTACTTTCCAAAGGAGGCGCTGTTTCGCCTGCATCTACCGATTTACGGTCTGGTTCGGCAATTGGCGGTTTTTCTAAACTCTCCGCCTCCGCTGATCTTCCTGAAGCAGGCGGTTCCGCTCCACGCTCTGCCCCCGATTTTTCTACCGAAACCGATGGACTGGTTGGCTCACGAGCCTCTGCCGCAGCAGTTGATTCAACCAAGGTATCAACAACCGGGGTGGGCGCTGTCGCCGCAGGCATGGAATCCGGCGCTGCGGCCACGGGAGGCGCAGCGCCCGAAACGGGAGCTTCTGCCGGCGCGGGTAAGCGATTGGTCACCACCCCTCCAGCCGCACCCATGCTGTAGCGCGGCGGCAGTTTTTGCTCGGGCAGTGGCTTATTTTCCACCGGTTCAGACGATCCGAGCCAGACAATAGTCGCCGCCGCCGCCATCAACGTCACGCCGCCTGCTAACACCGCAGGCAAGCGCCATCGGGACGTTATGCCTGCGCGTGGTGAATCCAGTACGGCTTGTTGTTGCCTGCTGAACTCGGCGTTAGCGGTAGTGGGTGAATGAGTAATGTCCAGCCAGTGATGATGCTCCTGATTCGCATGGTCCTCTACAGGGGACGAAAGCCGCCCGGTCAATCGCGCTGTTTCTACTGCGGGTGCTGCTTTGGATTTGGTCAGCGGCGTCACGATCACTGTCTGACTACTGTCCTCATCCTGCGGACCCATTAGCGCCGCTTGCATGTCGGCCACCGTGAGAAACCGCTGCTCTGGCCGCACCGCTAGCGCCCGGTCGATCGCTTCCAGCAGATTGGTGCTATAGCGTCCAGCGCCCTCTTTGATCGCGGGTTCCAAATGGTCATCCAACAACCGCTCAGCCGCTTCGATCGGGGTATGGCCGGTGATGCTGCGGTACAGCACGGCACCGAGGGCGTAAATATCGGTCCAGGTTCCGTAACGATCCGTGCGAGTGGTGTACTGTTCCGGTGGTGAATAACCGGGCGTCACCAGGCTGGTGACGCTTTTACTATGCCGACCCACGGCCTCCCGCGCCGCGCCAAAATCGATCAGAATCACTCGATGATCACTAGAACGAACGTACAGATTGGAAGGCTTGATATCACGGTGTAAATAGCCTTGTTCATGGACAGCCTGCAATGCCGGGAGTACATCTTCGAGCAGGCCGCGCACTTCATCCTCACTGAGCGTTTCTCCATCGCGCAGGATGACGCTCAGCGGTTCGCCTTCCTCGTACTCCATGACAATGTAGGCGGTGCCGTGGGCTCGGAAATAACGCTTCACCCGAACCACATGGGGATGTTGGACTCGCGCCAGAACCCGCGCTTCATCGAGAAAGCGCTCTAATCCCCACAGATAGTCCGACAACTGCCCATCAGGACCACTGATTTCGCCCTGAGTATTCGGGCGAACCGTGACGCCATCCGCATCGCGGAATGACCATTCCACCGGGAAATATTCTTTGATAGCGACCCAGTTTTCCAAGTGGGTATCCAGCGCCTTGTAGGTAACGCCGAAACCGCCAGCACCCAGAATAGAGTCGATACGGTACTCGTCCAACATACAGGCGGACGGCAGCGCGTTGGCGCGGCGAGCGCCACTTTTGGAAGGCGCAGTCGGATGGGTGATGGTCATCGGCAAACCCGTCGGAAGCCTAGAAATCCGCGCTGCGCGGTGTGCGCGGGAATGGGATCACATCACGCACGTTACTCATGCCGGTGGCATAGCCGACCGTTCGTTCGAAGCCCAGCCCGAAACCGGCGTGAGGCACACTGCCATAACGACGCAAATCCCGATACCAATTATAGACGGTTTTATTCATCCCTAATTCGTCCATTCGCGCATCGAGCACATCCAGCCGTTCCTCGCGCTGACTGCCGCCGATAATCTCGCCAATACCCGGCGCCAACACGTCCATAGCCGCCACCGTTCGGCCATCATCGTTCACCCGCATATAAAAGCTTTTGATCGATTTTGGATAATTCATCAGCACCAACGGTCGGCATGCATAGTCCTCGGCCAAATAGCGCTCATGTTCAGACTGAAGGTCCATACCCCATTGGATAGGAAACTCGAAAGACCGTCCGGCATTTTCCAAAATGCGCACCGCTTCGCTGTAATCCATTCGTTCAAACGGGGAGTTGACCACTTGCTCTAACCGCTGGATACAGGTCTTATCAATCCGCTGGGCGAAAAACGCCAAATCATCAGCGCGTTCCTCCAGCACCGCTTGGAAAATGAACTTCAGCAACGCCTCGGCCAAGTCAGCGTTGGCCTGTAAGTCGGCGAAGGCGGTTTCCGGCTCCACCATCCAAAATTCAGCCAAATGACGACTGGTGTTGGAGTTCTCAGCGCGGAAAGTAGGTCCGAAAGTGTAGACCTTGGACAGCGCCAGGCAATAAGCCTCAACATTGAGTTGTCCGGAAACGGTCAAAAACGTTTCGCGACCAAAAAAATCCTGAGCGAAATCGATGTCGCCCTCGGCAGTACGCGGCGGATTGACCATATCCAATGTACTGACCCGGAACAGCGCGCCAGCGCCTTCGCAATCACTGGCGGTGATAATCGGTGTGTGAATCCAGCAGTAGCCCTGCGCGTGGAAAAAGCGCTGAATCGCCTGCGCCAGACAATGCCGCACTCGCGTTAACGCCCCAATGCTGTTGGTGCGCGGTCGCAGGTGGGCCACTGTTCGCAGATACTCGAAGCTGTGCGCCTTGGGAGCAATCGGGTAAGTTTCCGGATCTTCGACCCAGCCAATGATATCGAGTTGATCGACCTGTAGTTCTACGGTCTGGCCTTTGCCGGACGAGGCGACCAGTTCGCCGCTGGCGCGCACGGCGCAACCCGCAGTCAAATGGACGACTTCGTTGGCGTAATTGGGTAGAGCAGCGGACGCAATGAGTTGCAACGGATCAAAGCAGGAGCCGTCATGCAGCGTCACAAAAGACAGACCAACCTTGGAGTCGCGGCGAGTGCGCACCCATCCCTGGACGATAATCCGGCGACCCAGCGGAACCTGGCCACTCAGGAGGGCGGCAATGGTATGAGCAAACATGGATTAGGGCGTTTCCTGATATTTTTCGAAATAACGCACCTTAGCCTGACCAATCCAGTCATCACGGCGGATGCGACCGAAGGATTTGATAATGGCTTCGATCCGTTCAATATCCGCTTCGCTCAGCGTGGCTAATTGTTGATAAGTGGTGATTCCGCAGGTGCGTAGCTTCTTTTCCAGCGCAGGACCGATGCCGCTAATGAGTTTGAGATCGTCAGGCGATTCGGCTACCGGTGGGATGGACAGTATGGGTTCGACCGGCGGTGCGGCTTCGGGAATGGCCGTAGTAGATTTAGCCATCAGGGGGTCGGAAGCAGCTGCGACCGGTTCAGCTATCGAGGGTTCAGCAATCGTTTCAGGCGCTGGCGTCGCCGGAGGCGCTGGCTTGGTCACCGCCGACTCAGCAACAACCACAGGTTCAACAGCCGAAGACGACGCAGGTGGATGAACCCAGTCCGGATAAGCGAATCCACCCCGGCGCAGAACCATAAAGTACTCGTCCCACCACTGGTTCTGAGTCTGAATCCAGCGTTGCAGCACTTCTTCCATCTGCCGCACCCAAGCCGTCATCATTTCCGGCTTGCCTCGTTCTTGCGCAACCTGATGCACCCATTGCTCGACCCAGGCGACTTCTTGCTCAAGGGTTTGTTTGACCGCCGATTCCCAGGTATTCAGGTTCTTAAGATAGGTTTCGCGCCAAGCTTCGACACCCGCTGGCGGTTGGAATGGTACGGCTGAGCACAGGCTTTCCCACAGGCGCTTCTGAGCTTCAGTCCAGCTTTTGAAGATGTCTTCATTGATCCACGGTTTCATGGCTGTGCTTCTCCACGGCGTTTTAGATATTTTCGTTCATAATTTTTTTCAGTTTCTCCCTTCGCAAGGTCCCTGACAAGAGCGAACAGTATACCAAGAGGATGACGATCAAGTTGGCGGACGTAAAGACAGGAACACGGCTATCAAAATGTGCATGGACTGGAAAAAATCCGGCTAACCCGGTGCATCGTAGCTCGCATTATTCAAGAAAAAAGGCGATCCTCGCTTCGCCTGCTCTAGGTATAAACCCTGACCGAGCTGTCGATTTTCCTGATTTACCCATTGATCAAATTATTTTTAACTAGCCGCCGCTTGAGCTGATTTCTACAGCAAAGCGTTTTCTAAGCTCAATATCCTGTACTTGACCGCCAGCCGGATTCGCTGGCGGTTTTTTTATGCCCGGGCCAAAACCCTGGATTAGCGGGTGGCCAACTGCGGTTCGCAACGAGCCAACTGCGCGCGATAGCGATCCGCTTGCCGGCTAACTTGCCTTGCCCGTTCCATCAGCCAGGTTTTTTTTCGATAACTGCCTTGGGCGAACCCGCCATGACCCTCGTGATAAGCCAGATACTGGCGGTAGGCATCGTTTTTGGCAACGTGATTGCGCCGGGCGGTTTCGTTGACGTACCAGCCGACAAAGTCTACTGCTGCATCGAACTGATTACGGTCAGCGCTGCGGTTACCGGTGGCGGCTATATAATGATCCCAGGTTCCATCCAGCGCCTGGCTATAGCCATAGGCTGACGAAGAACGTGGGCCTGGGATAAAGCCAAGATACCAGGTGCGCGGAGGGCGGGCGTCGGCACGGAACGCCGACTCCTGATGGATAATCGCCAGCAACACTGGCAGCGGCGCGCCCCAGCGTCGGCTGGCAGCCTGGGCGGCGGGGCGCCAGTCGCCATATTCGGCGAAAATTGCACAGGCGTCGCTGACATTGCGTGGCGGAGGAGCGGTCGCGCAGGCGGCCAACAGCACCAGCCCTGTAAGCAAGCCACTCATCCCGCACCACACGCAACAAGATTCCCGCCCCATTAGAGACAGCCCCCGGCTGGCAACCCACCACTGTGGATAAAAATGGCTACGCGAAAGGAAGGACCGATGCTGTTCAATCATGTGCCGTAGCAGATTCCCGTCGAGCCAGGAACAGGCCGATCACGAGTAAACCGATCATTAAAGCGATGCTCGGAGCATCTCCCCAACAAGCGTAAGGGGTCAGTCCACGCAGTGGCTGCACCTCACCGCGAATCACGTCCGAGTGGAACTGTTTGCCCTGAATCACAATTCGTCCGCGCTCATCAAGAATCGCGGAAACGCCAGTATTCGTCGCACGGGCCATGTAACGTCCCACCTCCAAAGCCCGCATTCGGGCAATTTGCAGATGCTGGTGCGGGGCGGTGGAGTCCTTGAACCAGGCATCGTTGCTGACATTGATCAGCCAGGTCGCTCCGGGTAACGCCCGGCGGATTTCACTGCCAAACACCGCTTCGAAGCAGATGGAAACGCCCACTGGCTGGCCGCCGGCCCGTAACAACGGCTGGTCCCCGTCCCCAGGAGTGAAATCGGCCATTGGGATTGTGACCCAGTCGCGGAAGAACAGAAAAAATCCCCGCAAGGGCAGATATTCGCCGAACGGTAACAACCGATGCTTGTGATAGAAATTCAGCGTAGCGCCGATGCTGGCGACGCTGTTATGAAAGACGCCCGTTGCCCAGGAACCGGTTGGAAGGCCCGTCACATAGTCTACTTTATCCTGCCGCGCTCGCTCGGCCAGCGCCCCGACAAAGGGGCGAACATCATCATAGAAAATGGGAATCGCGGTTTCCGGCCAAAGAATGACGTCGCTGCGGCCATGTTCCGGCAGACTGAGTTGCACATAGCGATGCAGGGTTTCATCGAGGACACTGGGTTGCCATTTCTGATCCTGGGCGATGTTCCCTTGAACGATGGCGACGCGCAGCGGTGTTCCCGCCGGTTCCACCCAGTCGATTTTCCCGAGCGCCCCGGCGCCGAGCCACAGGATCGCCAGCATTCCCAGTCCGCCGCATCGCATCCGCCAACCGAATCGGTTAGCCACGGCCCAGAGCAAACCAGCGCTGAGCATGACCGCCCAGCCGACGCCGAAAATGCCTGTATAAGGCGCAAGCTGGCCGAGTGCGGAATCGATTTGGCTGTAGCCAAGCGCCAACCAGGGAAACCCAGTGAACAGCCAACTGCGCACCCAGTCCAGCACAGTCCACAATGCCGGGAAGACCAGCAGCCACCGCAACAGCCCCGGTGCGGGTCCCCAGCGCGTCAGCAACCCACCGACGACTGCCGGGTACAGCGCCATGATCAGCACCACGATTAAGGTCGCTAGCGCCGCGAACGGAGCCGGGGCGTTACCGTAATCATGCAAGCTGATGAAAATCCAGTAGATGCCGAACCCGAATAACCCCAGCCCGAATAATCCACCGCGCAACGCCGCCCGGCGAGGCGTCGCGCTATCCCAGCTCCAGAGCAAAACAACCGGCGACAAGATCGCCAGCAGCCAGAGGTCAAAAGGTGCAAAAGCCAGGGTCAGCAGCGCGCCGGCGGTGAACGCCAGCAGGTCAATAATGAAAGGATGGCGTTGTGCAAACTCATTCATCATCAACAGCAGGTGTGGGTTCTTGGCCATCGCGGAGCGTCATTTCCAGTAAATGAATCCGCCGATTGTCCGCCCGCAGCACCCGGAAGTGAAAACGATCCAGATTAAGGATTTCTCCACCCTTGGGTAACCGACCGAGATCCATCATGACCAGCCCGCCGATCGTATCAGCCCGTTCGTCGCTGAAATCAGCCTGAAAGTATTTGTTGAACTCATCAACTGGGGTGAGAGCTTTGATGATGAAAGCCTCACCCTGCGGGCGGATCGAAGCCCCCTCATCGTCGATATCATGCTCATCGTCAATTTCGCCGACGATTTCCTCCAAGACATCCTCAATCGTGATCAGGCCGGCTACGCCGCCGTATTCATCGACAACGATCGCCATGTGCAGGCGGTTGCCGCGAAACTCTTTGAGCAGGACATTCAGACGTTTGCTTTCGGGGATAAACTTAGCAGGACGCAACAGGATGCGCAGGTCAAAATCTTCGCGGCGGTCGAAGGCGTGCGCCAGCAAATCTTTGACAATCAGAATACCGACCACATTGTCCTTATTGTCATCAATGACCGGCAGTCGGGAATGGCCGGATTCGACCACTTCGGCAATGAGCCGCTCCAGACTCCAGTCGTGCTCCAGCACCACCATCTGGGCGCGGGGGATCATCACATCCCGCACCTGGAGTTCCGACACTTTCATCACCCCTTCCATCATCGTCAGGGCGTCGGTGTCCAGCAGTTCCCGCTGTTGCGCGTCGCGCAGAATGTCCATCAGTTCGTCCCGGTCCTTGGGTTCGCCCATCAGGGCGAAGCTTAAACGTTCCAGCCAGGATTTATGGCTCGGTTCGGATCGCTCGTCGTTCATGGTCAGTCTTGAATGTCTCCGTAAGGATCGGCATAGCCGAGATCAGTCAGGATGCGGATTTCCAGCGACTCCATCGCTGCAGCTTGTATTTCATCATGATCATAGCCCAGCAGATGTAAAACACCATGCGCGACCAAGTGCGCCCAGTGCGCTTCCGCCAGCTTGTTCTGGCTAATAGCTTCACGCAACACGACCGGTGCGCAGATCACGATATCGCCGAGCAAGGGGCTGCCGTCCACTTCCGGCGGGGCGGTAAAGGGAAACGACAGCACGTTGGTTGGCCCCTGCTTGTGGCGATAGGCTTCATTCAGGGCGGTGCTTTCAGCCTCGTTGACGATGCGCAGGGTCAATTCAGCATCTTTCTCATAACCGGCCCCCATCAGCGCCGCTTCGGCCCAGCGGCGAAAGTGGGCCTCGTCGGGCAATCCGGGCATAGCCAGGGCAATTTGCAGATCCAGTTCCAGAGTCATGAAGAATAATCCTTGTGGGTAGCGGAGTTAGGCGGACGCCTTTGCAAAATCAGTCAGGTTATCAACCACGATCAGATTGATCCTGCTGCTGATTCTGCTCCCAAATCTGGTAGGCGCTCACAATGCGTTGCACCAACGGATGGCGCACGACATCACGGGCATTGAAGAAGGTCATACTGATGCCGTCTACATCCTTGAGCACCTGCAGCACCTGCCGCAAACCGGATGGGACGTTGCGCGGCAAATCCACCTGAGTGACGTCGCCCGTCACGACCGCAGTGGACCCAAAGCCAATGCGGGTCAGGAACATCTTCATTTGTTCCACCGTAGTGTTCTGCGCTTCGTCAAGGATGATGAAGGAATCATTCAAAGTTCTGCCACGCATGAATGCCAGCGGCGCGACTTCAATAACATTGCGTTCAATCAGCTTGGCAACCCGCTCAAAGCCCAGCATTTCATACAATGCGTCGTAGAGTGGGCGAAGATAAGGATCAATCTTCTGGGTCAAGTCGCCGGGCAGGAACCCGAGCCGTTCACCGGCTTCCACTGCGGGGCGCACCAGCACCAGTCGTCGGGTTGCGTTGCTTTCCAGCGCATCCACGGCGCAAGCGACGGCCAGGTAAGTTTTGCCGGTGCCAGCAGGACCGACGCCAAAGTTCAGGTCATGATGCTGGATGTTCCACAAATAGTGTTGCTGATTGGGGCCACGTCCGCGAATGAGTCCACGCCGGGTGCGGATCAGCACTTCTTCCGTATCCCGCTCCAGATCCGCCGCTAAAACATCTGCGCCAGCTTCTTGCAGGAACAGGTGAACCTGGGCCGGAGTCAGGGTTTCCGCGCCGGTCTGGCGATACAGGGCTTCCAAGACAGCCAGGGCAACCGCGACTGTGGGCGGTTCGCCAATGACCCGGAACTGATGGCCCCGATTGTTGATTTCGACGCCGAGCCGGCGTTCGATTTGCCGCAGGTGTTCGTCCAGTTGGCCACACAAATTGGCCAAGCGCTCGTTGTCAGCGGGTTGCAGCAGTAAATCCTGAAAATGGGCGGGAGCGTTCAAGGCGGGGGTTTTAAGTATTCAGGCCAGTAAGTCAGCGGACTCAAGTACAGGATCGGGCAGGTTGACGACCTGTCGGCCGCGCAGAGAATTGGGTAGCGCCTCGGTGATGACCACTTCGGTAAAACGGCCGATCAGGTGAGGCGGACCATCAAAGTTGACCACGCGGTTATTCTCGGTGCGTCCGGCCAGTTGCCGCTCATCCTTACGCGAGCGTTTGTCCACCAGCACCCGCTGTACCGAGCCGATCATTCGCTGGCTGATCGCTTGAGCGTTCGCTTCCAGACGCGCTTGCAGTCGCGCCAGCCGTTCCTTTTTGATCACCAGTGGGGTGGAATCGGGGAGACTGGCGGCGGGTGTGCCGGGCCGGACGCTGTAGAGAAAACTGAAACTGTGATCGAAGCCAAGGTCTTCAATCAGACGCATGGTGGCTTCGAAGTCCTGGTCAGTTTCACCGGGAAAACCCACGATGAAGTCCGTGGACAGGCTGAGGTTGGGACGCACGGCGCGCAGTTTACGCACCTTGGCTTTGTATTCCAACACCGTGTGTCCGCGTTTCATCAGCGCCAGAATGCGGTCTGAACCACTTTGCACCGGCAAGTGTAAATGGTTGACTAGCTGCGGAACGCGGGCATAGACGTCGATCAGCCGTTCAGAAAATTCCACGGGATGCGAGGTGGTGTAGCGGATGCGGTCGATGCCGTCGATAGTAGCGACGTGTTCGATCAGCAGCGCCAAATCGGCGATATCGCCATCGTTCATCGGTCCTCGGTAGGCATTGACGTTCTGGCCCAGCAGAGTAACCTCGCGCACACCCTGTTTCGCCAAGGTCGCAACCTCGGCCAATACGTCATCAAACGGGCGGCTGATTTCGTTACCCCGGGTGTAGGGAACGACACAGAACGTGCAGTATTTATCGCAGCCTTCCATGATGGAAACGAACGCAGTGGAACTTTCGGCGCGGGGTTCCGGCAGGCGGTCGAATTTTTCGATTTCCGGGAAAGAGACATCGACCACCGGCTGCTGGTCGGTCCAGACACGGGTCAGCATTTCCGGCAATCGGTGCAAAGTCTGCGGGCCGAACACCAGATCGACCTGCGGCGCCCGCTCGCGCAAGGTCTCGCCTTCCTGACTGGCGACGCAACCGCCCACGCCGATGACGACACCAGGCCGGCGAACTTTCAGCGCTTTCCAGACGCCCAGTTGTGAGAAGACTTTTTCCTGGGCCTTTTCGCGGATCGAGCAGGTATTGAGCAGCAGCACGTCAGCCTGTTCCGGGTCGTCCGTGCGCTCTAAACCGCAGGCCGCCCGTAACCCCTCCGCCATCCGGGCGGAATCGTATTCGTTCATCTGGCAGCCGTGGGTTTTGATGTACAGTTTGCGGGTCATGGGCGATTATTGAACAATAACAATATTCAACACTATAGCATCGCTGCTGGAGAGGCGCTAGTTGACGGATTTTTCCATAGCGGTCGCTGACTTGAGAGGAAACGATGGAATTTTTGAGCGAATACGGGATGTTTCTGGCCAAGGCCATCACCCTGGTCGTGGCGGTGCTGATCATGGTCGGCGGCATCGTGGCGCTAATAACCCGCAGCGGTAGCCACCCGGAAGCCCACGGGCGGTTGGATATCCGCCACCTTAATGAGAAATACGATGACATGACACTGGCGCTCAAATCCGCCACGCTGCCGAAAAAGGCGTTGAAACAGTTTCAGAAAGAGCGCAAGGCGCGGGAGAAACAGCATGAAAAGATGGAGCGCCACCGAATCTTTGTGCTGAATTTCCATGGCGATATTCGCGCTGCAGCCGTCGCTTCATTGCGTGAAGAGATCACAGCGGTGCTGACTGCGGCTCAGCCGGAGGACGAAGTGATTGTGCGGTTGGAGAGTGCGGGCGGAATGGTGCATAGCTATGGGCTGGCAGCGGCGCAGTTGCTGCGCATCCGGGATCGGCGGATCAAGTTGACCGTGGCGGTGGACAAAGTCGCGGCCAGTGGCGGCTACATGATGGCCTGCGTCGCAGACCGGATCATCGCGGCGCCGTTCGCTATTCTTGGCTCCATTGGCGTGATTGCCCAATTGCCGAACTTTAACCGGTTGCTGAAAAAGCATGACGTCGATTTTGAACAGTTCATGGCCGGTGAGCATAAGCGCACGGTCACGCTGTTTGGCGAAAATACCGACAAGGGCCGACAAAAGTTCCAGGAGGAAATTGAAGAAGTCCATACCCTGTTCAAGGACTTCGTGAAAACCCACCGCCCGCAGGTTGATCTCGAACGGGTAGCGACCGGAGAACACTGGTTCGGTGCCCGGGCGCTGGAGAGTCGGTTGGTGGATGAACTACGCACTAGCGATGACATCCTGCTGGACGCCAGCGCCAGCGCTGATCTGTATGAAGTCGTCTACACCGGTAAAAAGCCGTGGCTGGCGCGGTTGCTGGCGCAAACCGGTGAGGCGCTGGGACGGTTCTGAGCGTTCTTCAGAACGGGATATCGTCATCGAAGCTGTTGTTATCCGGCCCGGTCGGCGGCGGGGAGGAAGGCCGAGCCGGCGCTGAACTCTGCGGTCTGGCCGCCGGCGCATACCCTTCATCGGAACCCTCAGCCCCGAACGGCGCGCTGCCGCCCGACCGATCGCTCTTGCTGCCGAGCATCTTCATTTCGTTAACAATAATTTCGGTCGAATAGCGATCCTGGCCCGTCGTCTTATCCTGCCATTTGCGATATTGCAAGCGACCTTCGACAAAGATCGGCGAGCCTTTGCGCAGATACTGTCCGGCAATTTCGGCCAGAGGGCTGTAGAACACCAGGTTATGCCACTCGGTGCGCTCCTGCTTTTCACCGGTATTCCGGTCTTTCCAACTGTCACTGGTGGCGATGGTGACATTGGCGACCGCTTTACCGCTGGGCATGTAGCGCACTTCCGGGTCCTTGCCTAGATTACCGATCAGAATGACTTTGTTGACGCTGGCCATGTTGTTCTGCTCCTTCAATACAGTTTCAGGGTAATGAATTTATACCGTTTCTCAATAGATTCTATGATACAAAATTGTAGCCCGTAACCCGCCGATTCGGCTGCGGTTTCGGCGGGTTACGCTTCGCTAACCCGCCCTACATGGGAAATATAAAACCTACCGGGAATTGGTATTAGGTATTGGTATTAGGTATTGGTGTTATGGGCCACCGCGAGCTGACGCAACATCATCTCGTCCAGCGCCCGCCGATCGACCTTGAGATAAGCGACCCCTTCGTCGGCGACCACTGCCGCCTCGGCCACGCCGGGAACTTCGATCAGCCGCAGGGTCAACAGTCGCGCTTCGACCTCATCCAGAATGCCGACATTGAGCAGGTAGCCGCTCAAATAAGGCGGTTCGCGCATCGTCCAGGCGACCACCAGCCAAGCTAATGCCCCCAGGGTTGCAAAGGCAAATACGCCATGCAACCCAAAATGGCCGTTCAGCCAGCCGCCTATCGCACCGCCTGCGAATGCGCCCAAAAACTGGCTACTGGAATACACGCCCATCGCCGTGCCCTTGGCGTCCGGAGGAGCCAGCTTAGCGATCAATGAGGGCAGAGTGGCTTCCAACAGGTTGAACGCCGTGAAAAAAACCACCAGCAGCACGGTCAGTTCCAGCACGGTGTCCGGCAACGCGGTGAGGCTCAAGGTAACCAGCGTCAATGTCAAGATCGCGCCCAGAAAAACCGCTTTGAGTTGCCGACGCTTCTCAGCGAGGATGACAAAAGGAATCATTGCAGCTATGGAGAACGTCAGCGCCGGTAGATAAACCTGCCAATGCTGGCCGCTGGCCAACCCGGCGTCGCGCAAGGCCAACGGCACGGCGACGAAGGTTGCAGTCAGCAGCAGGTGCAGGATGAAAATGCCGAAATTGAGCCGCAGCAACTCCCCATCAACCAAGATCCTCCCGAATTGCGAAGCGACTGGTTCAGCATCACGGTGAATGCGGCTGGCTGCCGGGTCAGGCACCCGGAAGCGCACGACGGCGATGCCGAACAGGGCCAACAATGCAGTCAACCAGAAAATACCGGGGACGCCGATCCAGCCGTTCAGCACCGGGCCGAGAATCATCGACGCAGCGAAGGAAACGCCGATGGTGACGCCGATAGTCGCCATGACCTTGATCCGATGTTCCTCACGGGTCAAATCGGCGGCCAGCGCCATGACCGCTGCTGACACCGCGCCGCCGCCTTGCAGGGCGCGACCCAGAATGACGCCTCCAATGGAATCGGCCATGGCGGCGACGATGCTGCCTAGCGCGAAGACAAGCAGACCAAGATAGATCATCCGCTTACGACCATAGCGATCTGACAGAAAACCGAAGGGAATTTGAAAAATGGCCTGGCTGAAACCGTAGATGCCGATGGCTAAACCGGCCAGCGCCGGCGTATTGCCCTCCAGATGTTCAGCGTACAGGGCAAAGACCGGCAGGATCATGAACAGGCCCAGCATTCGCAGCGCAAAGACCCCCGCCAGCCAGAATGCTGCCTGGCGCTCGCTGGCGGTCATCGGCTCATCGATTAACCCACTGACTTTCATCCATTCTCCAGACACCCAAGGCGTTGCCATGAGCAGGTGGCGATCAATGTGATCAAAGAGATTCGCATGGATTCTGTCCTATATGTCCAAGTTCAAATGCCATTTCGCGCCGATGCCCTGCGCTTTCTCAAAAACTTCAGCGTACTCAGCGAGGTCTTCCAGCACTCCCTGGGAGTTTTTTACGTCCTGCGGGTTCGCCTTGAGGTGCGTGATCAGCGCTGTAACGAAAGCCATCCCCTCGTCCGGGGTAAACCATTGCTCACCCTCTCCTTCAGGCAACTCAACTTCTTCCCCCAGTATGTCTGAAATGTCATCTTCCGACATGGCGAGGAAATCGTCGAACGTCCGTATCCCTAATTTTTTGCAAACAGCGTCAATCTGCTGCGTATCTCTGGCCAGAAATTTACCGTTCACGAAGGTCTCGAATCCCGGTTGCGCGTTGTCCAGCACAATGTAGTATGCAACACTCACTTCTGTTCCCCCCTGTATGGTAAGCCACTGAAAATCAAGGGGTACGCGAGCGCCCCCGATTCAATACCGCCGCGCCGCCCAATTCACTCAGCGTCGCCTTTTCCAAATCCGTCCACAGCGTACCGGGACCGGCGTGCAGGATATTCACCCGCACATCCTTGTTCAGATTGTTAGCGAACTCCCACAAGGTAAAGGCCGCCGGATCGCCGAACGCCGCCGCCTTCAACTCGAATCCCCTGGCTTTTTCCCCTTCCACCCAAGTCACGGTATTCGCCTGTGCTTGGCCCAGTTTGCGCGTCTTGTCGGCGCGAACCAGCGCGGTCTGTTGCTCGACCTCGGCAGCCTGCCGCACCGCTTCCGCCCGGAGCTGGGCTACCTGCTTTTCCTGATCGGCCTGGATTTCCGCCTTCAGTTTCTCGGTTTCCTGGGCGACCTGTTGGCGGCGCTGCTCAACCAGCCCCAATTCCGTATTGAGTTCCGCCTGCTTGCGGGCAGTGTTCTGCTTTTCCTTGTTGGTCAAATCCTGCTCGACGGCAATGCTGGCTTGCTGAATCGGATCGAGAATCTGTTCCGGCACGTTGACATGGCGAATCAACGCATCGTGGACAACAATTTGTTTCTCCTCGATGGCCCTGGCCAGCGCCTCGGTCAGATCGCTCTGAAACTTCTCTCGCCCCTCGCCGACGATGAAATCCTTGGCCCGGTACGCCGAACCTTTCAGCCGCGACACCGACAGAATCTGCGGCATGATGATCTTGTCCACCACCGCCGGCAGGTCACCGTAGCTTTGATAAATCCAGGCGATATGTTCCGGCAGAAACTCGAATTCCACCGTCATATCCAGGCTGATCTCGAAACCGTCGCGGGACGGAAATTCGACGAACTGGTTCAGGCTCAGCACGTTGCTGGCGTCCGATGGCAACATCGGTTTGGGCGAGACCGGCGCAGTTGACGCCGCCGGCTTGGCTTGCGGCGCACTCCGCAGACTGCCCTCCAACCGGGATTTATCAGCGGCAGTTTCCTGCACCCGTTGTTGCGCCACATAATCCAGCCGCTTTTCCATCTGTTCCGCCAGCGCCCGCTTCTGCAAGCTTTCCATCGCCACGTTCTGCGAGACGATTTGCGTCTTGGTCACCACCTCGCCGCCCGTCTTGCCCAGCAGCGACACCTGATTGACGCCAATTTCCAGCAAATCGACTTGCAGTTCCTTGGGATTCACGTAGTACAGTCCTGGCTGCAAAATATCCTGCCGCACACCCTTTTCGCCCGGCCCGGCGAAGGCGTCAGGCGTCGTTTGCTTTCCGGATAAGCTGGTCACGACGCCGACGTAACCCACCGGGATGCTGACGGCATCCACGATATCAACCTGGTAGCCGTAAGGATTCAGGCGATGCTTGCCGGGACCCAGCACCCGACGCCAGATGCCTTTCTGCCCCGGCTCCGCCAGGAACTCGCCGGGCGGCAATTCGACGCCGACCTTGGAAGTGACGACCCCCACCCGGCCTGGTGGAATAGCGATAACCGGCATGATCTTATGCTCATACAGCCAGGGGTTGAGAAAATGCCGACCCTCGCCGAGCACTTGTTCCTGAATGCCCCGCTGTCCCGGTTTCGCCAGAATTTGTCCCGGCGGTAACGCTTCGCCACTCTTGGCGGTGACGACCGCCATTGCGCCCGGCGCGACATAGAACCGACAGAACCCCCATTGCCAAACGCACCAGCCGCCCGCTAACGCAACGACCAGGCTCACCACCGCGCTCAGCTTGCTCATGGCTTGGCCTCCTTGGGTAAATAGGGCTGAAATAGCCCTCCGAAGCTGTCCGGGGCATCGCTGCCGAGCAGTGAACCAATGCGCGGCCCCAGTTTTTGATAGAAGGCGTAACGCGCCAGATTCATCCCGGTCTTGAAGGCGCGCACCTGCGAGGCGAGAACCTCTGCTTGCGCCTTGTTGTTCAAGGCGATCACATCGCGCTCGGCCTGCGCCCTGGACAGGATTGCCTCGGCCTGGGCGGCGGCAGCCTCGTTTTCCAGTTTAGCAACTTCCAGTTCCTGGTTGGCCGCCGTCAGTTTCACCGCCAAATCCTGTTGCGCCCGGATCACCGCCTGAATACGGCTGGTTTCCGCCGCTACCTTTTCCTGGTTCTGCCGCGCCAGCATTTCCTGCCGGGTCAATTCCGCCAGTGAGCGGGCCTGCTCGATCTGCTGTTCAAATTTGCGGGCGTTCTGCACGCTGACCTCGCGGTCGCGGATGATGCTGGCGATGGCGTCCGGGGTGGCAATGTTGCGAATCAACACTGACTTGATCGCCACCCCCCAGGGCCGGGCTTTCGCACGCAGGTGCTGCTCCAGGTTGTCCTGAAATTGCTGGCGGGTTTCGCCAACGATAAAGTTAATCGCCGGATGCTTGCTGCCCTCGATCCGGCTGAAGCCTCGCGCCCGGGGCAGAATCAGTTTCTTCAACACATCTTCCATATCGCCGACCTGATGGGTGATGAGCGCCGCCTTGTCGCGCTCGATGCCGAACTCGATAGTGCCCTCGACCTGGACGTTAAAACCGTCCAGGGTCAAAAAACTGATGGCGTCCTCGCCGCCCAGCACGAAGCGCTGGCTTTGCAAGGTCACCTCGACCACGTTGTAAAGATAGGGATTGAGATAGTAAGCGCCGGGATCGAGCACCCCCGGCACCACCCCTTTCATCTTTTCACCGACCAGATAGGTATTGCGTGCTTCGGGCGGAAGTTGGCCATCGAGCACATCCTGACCCACCAGCGAGGTGACCACTCCCACCGCGCCGGGGCGAATGGTGAGGGCATCAAACAGTTGAACATTGCAGGCGAAAGGATTGATGCGGTACTTGCCCGGACGCAGCACGGCGGCGATGATGCCCTTGGCGTCGCCAGGACGGCCAGCCGCGCAATCACCGTCAGCGATGATCTGGCCCGGCGGCAAATCCTGGCCGTACAGGCGCGTTAGCACGCCCACTTTACCAGCGGGGATATCAGTGATCCTGGCGATTTCCCAGCCCCAGGCATAAGGATTGCGGAAATAGCGCCCTTCCGGCAGCACCTCGAATTGAATGCCTTTTTGCTGGGGTTCCAGCGCAATAATCGCCCCGGAGGGCAAATCCTCGCCGGTCTTGCGGATCAGCACGGCAATTTCGCCGGATTCAGGTTCAATGCGGCAAAACCACCAGATGAACAGCGCCAAAGTGATCAGCAGGCCGGCGCTGAGACCGAAACCGGCCAATCGCCCCAGGTTGTTGGGCAGCGACGGTCTGGACAGGCGTTGCCACGGCTTGGGATTGGACTTGGAATCAGGGTCGGTCACGTTCATCGCTGTCCTCATTGTTCGGGTCAACACCACGTTGCTGTTCGCTCATTGTCCACGGCATTGCCTTATTCTGTAAACCCGCGCACCGGGCAATGTATTCGTCGCCAGCGCGCCGAAGCCTTCCCCGCCACGGTTTGCCCACTTTGCTGATAACGCAGTATCCTGAAGCTTTCAAGCTCTCCACCCATCAAGCCAGTCCCGAGCAGACCATGCCACAACGCGCCGAATCCCTCGACGACGCCTACCAGGTGTTGTCACCGAAACCCCTCATCGAACCCGAAGAGTTTCGGGCTTTCTACCGCAACGAGATCAACGCCGTGCGTGGCGGTCAAGTGGTGGAGCGGCTGGCGCTCGGCCTGAAACGTGCGTGGGGCGTGCTGCCCTACAAGGCGCTGGTGATGGGCCACTCTGGGGTGGGCAAGTCCACCGAACTGACCCGGCTAGCGAACTTGCTCGACAATCAATATCGGGTCATCCGCTTCAGCGCCACCGAGCAGCTCGACCCCATGAGCTTCCAGCCCTTCGATGTATTGCTGCTCATGATGATCGAGGTTGCCGAGCGAACCGCCGCACCGCAGGCGCAGGGCGGCGCAGGGCAGGCCCCTTCAGACGCCCTCCTCCGGGAGATCGAGGATTGGTTCGCTGGCGAAAAGGAAACCCTCCAGCGCAGCACCGCCATCGGCGCGGAAGCCTCGGCGGGCGCGGGCCTGACCGCCGACAGTTGGTGGCAAAAAGCGCTGGGCCTGTTCGCCAGCATCAAGGGCGAAATCAAGTACGCCAGCGTTCGGCAAAAGGAGATCGTGGTCTACCGGCTAAGTCGCCTCGACCCGCTGATCAAGGCCGCTAACCGCCTGCTGAGAGAGTGCAACCGACTCCTGCGCGACGCCACGGGCCGCGAATGGTTATTTGTTGGCGAGGACTTTGACAAAGCCGGCCTCTCTCCAAAGCAGACCCAAGATTTGTTTGTGACCTACGCCAACGTCCTGCGCGAACTGGACGCGCATCTGATTTTCAATATTCCGGTCGCGCTCGGTTATTCCCCCCAGGCGGTGGCGCTGCCGGTGCCGCCAAACGCCTGCCTGGTCATCCCGGACATCATGGTGTTCGATAAGGAGCACCGCCCGCACCCGGCGGGGCGCGCCGCCGTTCGCGCCGTGCTGGAGGCGCGGATGAACCCGGCCCTGTTTGCAACGGACCAGATGGAACGGCTGATCGAAGCCTCCGGCGGCAACCTGCGCAACCTCTTCGCCCTGACCGCCAACGCCGGCGACAATGCGCTGCTGCGGAACGCCAGCGTGATCGAAGCCAACGATGTGACCCTGGCCATCCGGCAATTGCGCACCGACTATGAACGTCAGTTGGGCGAAAGCGTTTATGACCAGGTCATCAGGTCGGACGGCAACACCAAGCCGATCACCTACGAGCAGAAAGCTGAACGGATGCTAGGCATTTACCGCCAGGACCCTATGGCCAAAGTGCCCGATCCGGTCCTTTATTCATTGCTGCGCTCACGAGCGGTGCAGGAGTTCAACGGCGAGCGCTGGTTTGGCGTGCATCCACTGGTGGTCGATCTTCTGGCCCAACAGAACAAGATTCCCCGCCCCGCCAATGGCGAGCGTGTGCCCGGTGGCGCTGAGTAAGGTGGCCGCCCCTGGCAGCATCGCGGACATCCGCGCCCGCCTGCTGCTCTGGTGCCAGCGGACCGAGTCGGGCCTGGCCCGAGTGGAATTGACCAGCGAGGAGGCAAGGCGCCGCGTCACCGCAGGCTTGCGCCCGGCGCTTGTGGAACGGGGCATCGCTTTCCATGAAGTGGACCTGCCGACCGGCATGGATGCGACGCGGCTGGTGCGCGACCTGCTCTGGAGGCTGGAAACGCTTTCTCCGGGAGTCGTTTCCGTGAATGGGTTCGCCGCCGCCCTGCCCGATCAGCCCGAGGCGTTGGCCGCCGCCCTCTACCTCTTCAATTTCAACCGCGAACGCCTTGCGCGCCCCCGGCAGCGACAAATCTGGTGGATGCCGCGCCATCTCGCCGAGGCGTTCCTGCGCATCGCGCCCGACCTGGATTCCTGGTTCCTCGTCAAGCTGCAACTGACTGAAACCCCAGCGACGACGGCCTCTATCACGGCAAGCGAATTCACCCAGCCCGACACCGCGCCCCGCCTCAGTCCCGAAGCGGCGCGCCAGCAGGCTGAGGATTATCTGGCGCGGCTGGAACGAGGCCGTGAACAAGGGTTCGCCGCCCCAGAACTTGAGGAAAAACTGCTCTTTCCCGCTATCGCCATCCTCCGGCAGGCCGGCCTGGAGCAGGAGGCCGCTGCATTGGAACAGCGCTTCCACGGCGAGCGCACGGCTGGGGAAATGACGGAACTGACCCACGGCGCCACACCCGGCCAGACGGCAGATATAGCGGAAGTCAAGTCACTGCTTGCGCGGGCCGACAATCTCTACGGCAGCCTGCGGTTCTCAGAGGCTGAATCTCTGTACCGGCAAGCCCTGCGGATTTTGGAGTGCGCCCAGCCTGAAGCACCCGAACTCGCCACCGCCCTCAACAACCTGGCCCAGTTGCTCCAGGCCACCCACCGGCTGGCCGAGGCCGAGCCCCTCATGCGCCGCGCCCTCGCCCTCGACGAGCAGCGCTTCGGCCTAGACCATCCCGATGTCGCCCGCGACCTCAACAACCTGGCCGGGTTGCTCCAAGACACCCACCGGCTGGCCGAGGCCGAGCCTCTGATGCGCCGCGCCTTGGCCATCAGCGAGCAGCGCTTCGGCCCTGACCATCCCGATGTCGCCCGTGACCTTAACGACTTGGCGACATTGCTCCAGGCCACCCACCGATTGGCCGAGGCCGAACCATTGATGCGCCGCGCCCTGGCCATCGACGAGCAGCGCTTCGGCCTGGACCATCCCGATGTTGCCACTGATCTTAGCAACTTGGCTCAGTTGCTCCGGGACACCGACCGGCTGGCCGAGGCCGAGCCATTGATGCGCCGCGCCCTGGCCATCGACGAGCAGTGCTTCGGCCTGGACCATCCCACCGTCGCCATCCGCCTCAACAACCTGGCCCAGTTGCTCCAGGCCACCCACCGGTTGGCCGAGGCCGAGCCATTGATGCGCCGCGCCCTGGCCATCGACGAGCAGTGCTTCGGCCTGGACCATCCCACCGTCGCCATCCGCCTCCACAACCTGGCGGTTTTGCTCCGGGACACCGACCGGCTGGCCGAAGCCGAGCCATTGATGCGCCGCGCCCTGGCCATCAACGAGCAGAGACTGGGCCCGGACCATCCTAAGGTCGCCCTTGCCTTCAACAACCTGGCACGGTTGCTCCAAGCCACCCACCGATTGGCCGAGGCCGAACCATTGATGCGCCGCGCTTTGTCTATCCTCCGGTCGTGCAAACGGACCACAGGCTACGAGCATCCGCACCTCAACAGGGTGGTCGAGAATTATAGAGCGCTACTGGAGCAGATGGGTCGTAACCCGGAGGAGATCAAAGCACAGCTTGACGCGACTGGGATCAGCGGCTGAACTGTTGCCGCCTGCGAATCGAGGTGAAGCGGTCGTTGGGTAATACCAATTCCCGGTAGGTTTTATATTTCCCATGTAGGGCGGGTTAGCGCAGCGTAACCCGCCGAAACCGCAACCGAATCGGCGGGTTACGGGCTGACGCCCTAACCCGCCCTACAATTTTGTATCATAGAATCTATTGAGAAACGGTATAAAGCGCAAAACCGCCTGCCGCTCACTGGCTCTGGCCTGGCCCCAGCGTGCGCAGCGCTTCGTCTCGCAGCCCAACCAGCACCGCATCGCCATCGCCCGCCACGCGCAGCTCGCCATACCGCGCCGGCTGGTAAATGGCCGCCTGTCCCTCCTGGAAAAAGAAGGCGTCACCAGCGATCCGCACCGCACTGCCGCGCTTGCGGAACCGCAGCAGCCGTTCGTCCGCAGCCAGCGGCGTTGCCCCATCGTGCAAGCGCACGAACTGCGCAACATGCTGGTCGTTGAGCCGCACCACGGCGTGGCCGTCGGCTGTAGCGCCGCCCGCCCGCGACGCCAGTTCGTTCCCCAACCGATAGCGCAGGTTCATGTAGTCACCCTGAAGCAGCGAGCGCGGGTCACGCGGCTGCAATTCCAGCAGCAGCGTCTCGCCTTCCGCCAGCACGCTTTCCTTACCGTAGATCAGAAAGTTGACAAGGACCAGGATGACGGCGAGTACGCCCCACAATACGAAATTACGCATCTTCCCTCTCCACTTGTCCCCCCGCCAGTCGCGGCATCAGAACATAGCGCAGCGCCAGAACGACCAACCCGGTCGCCGTCAGAGTCGCCGATTTGGCGAGCAACGAGGCTTCCATCCCGTAGAAATAGGCAGCAAGGAACACCGCGAAGAACCCGACGCCGATGCCGACCACCAGTCGTTCAGCGTGGATGACCCCGGCCAACAACACCATCAGCGAGGCGGCGATACCGGGGGCGGGCAACGAGATCGCAACGATCAGGGCGCTCGCCCCGATAAAACCGGCGCGGGTCGCAACCGGCACATCGCGCAGGGTGGTGTTCACGAGACGCCACTCCAACAACACGAGCAACGCGCCGAAGCCCAGGCTCGACAACCACGGGTGCGGATAGAACGAGAAATCCCTGCACCCCATCAGTTCCGGCAACACGTAAATGGTGGAGAGCATGACGCAGCCAAGCATCGCTGCCAGCAAGCCAAAGGCGAGCGGGCGGGCTGACTGCATCAGGCCACGGGCGATGAACGCGCCTTCACGGGCCTGCAACCACAGAAAGCCAACGGCCAGCGCCAGCACCAGGACATGAATGCCGGCTTGCAGCTTCAGGTAGTACATCAAGATGACCGCCGCGCTCACCGCCGCCAGCACCGACAAGAAACGGTGGATGCGGTCCGGGAACGCCAGCGCCAGCACGGTCTGACCGCCGATGACCGCCCATAGCATCGTGCTCACCCCATAATTGTCCAGACCGAACGCCAGCAACGCTTGCCCGGCCAGGCTGACCGCGAGAGTCGCCTGCGCGATAAAGTCGTGGCTCGAAGTGAAGCGCACGCCCAGCGCGGCAACCATCATCACCCCGCCTACGCCGATCATCGTCGATTCGGAGCGGAGCAATGAGGACGCCACGAAGGCAATCAACAACAGGCTCGCCAGCCAGGCGCCGAACCCGACCAGTACGCGCACGTACCATGGGGGCGCATCGGCCTCGGCGGCGAGCGCGGCCGTCACCCGTTCCGACCAGTTGGCCGCGACCTGGCCCTCACGCTCCAAGGCTGCAAACACTGTGCGCACTGAAGGCGTTGCCGCGTTCATAGCGTCGCCCGCCACGACCGCGCCACCTGCCGTAGCCAGGCGGCGGCCCCGGCCGTCTGCGCCACCACCAGCATGCTCAGCGCTAGAAAGGCATCAACCCCGTCCAGCAAACGGGCGATAAACGCAGTCATCACCACGATCACCGCCAGCAGACTGGCGGCCAGGATGAACAAGTCACGCTCCACTACGCGATAGTACCACAGCGCAGCAGCGACAAAAGCGATGAACAGGACTGGAGCAACGACATGCAGTCGGTCAGCCCCCCGGAACTCGCTGGTAAAGATCAGCAACAGTGCGGCATCGGAGATCGCCGCCAGGGCGAACAGCGCAATCAGGCGCGGGAACCAGCGACCGCGCATCCACGCCACACCCCGGCGGGTCCCGAACTCCCAGGCGATCAGCAGGGCACCGTTCAGACTGAAAACGAGTTGGGCGAGGCGGAAATCCGACAACAGATAGCCGATCCAGGATGCCGGACCGAACACATGGGCCAAATCCTCGATCCACGCTTCCGGCGGATGTAGAACCTGCCCCCAGTACAAGACCAGGGCCAGATTAGCAAGCACCGCCAGCAGCAGCCACAAGCCTGCTTGTTGACCGATCACTGCCCAGCCGAGAATCAGCGCCGCCCAGCCGAGAAATAGGCCGTAGGGGTCAGCGCCGGTCTGGTAAACCTGACCGTAGATAGCGAGCAATACACCGGTGAGAAAGCCAGCGCCGAATAGCGCCGCCTGACCCGCCAGGCGGTCAAGGCCCTGACGCCAGGCCAGCAACACCGCTGCGACGATGGCGCCCTCGATCAAGGCGAACTTGGCCAGACGATGCAGGTCCGCCCAGTTGAAAGCGAAGAAGGCCGCCACGCCCGCGACGATCAACGCCGTCCCGGCGAGCATAAGAAAACGGCTGGTCGCTTGGGCAAACGCGCCGCGATCCGGTACGACCCCGCTCAGGGCCAGGGCGCGGGTAAAAGCGCCTTCATCAAGGCGGAGTTGCCCCGCGATCTGCCGCACCCGCGTAGCCGTGGCGGTCACTGCGAGCGGGTCTTTCCTGTCGTGTTGCACGTGGTTTCTCCTCGGCGAGCGGCCGGCGGTCACCCGGGATTTGGGATACTTTGGCAATTATCCTATCAGGATGGCTGTTGAAACAGCCCGATTTGGCATGACCGGCCGTGCGCCGCCCGGCCAGCGGAAGACCGTCAGCGGGCCGGCCAGCGCCATGGTCGGCCCGGCCAGAATCAGCAGATCGGAACCCTGATTGCTCCAGAAAGGCTGCTCAGCTCCGCGTCCTCTACATACCCAGGACTTTCGCTTTTCGTCATTCCCGCGTAGGCGGGAATCCAGTCATTCGTTGAAAAGAATGGATACCCGCCTTCGCGGGCATGACGAAAATCTATTGAGAATGGGTATTAGCAGTTAGCGCCAACTCCGACCCATCAGCGCCGTTTCCTCTTCAGGGCTGAGCGGCGGTCCTACCATGAGCTGTTCGATGACGGTGTCGAAGCTGGCGACCTCGCCACCCATCGCGGGCACGTACTGGCTATGGTCTTGCGGATCGCCGCGCAAGGCTGGAGAGATAAGCTGGCGGGCCATCAATGCCTGCGGTTGCCAGCCGCCTTGTACGCGGCAAGCAATGCCATAGCTCACCTGTTGGCCATCTGGAACCTTCAACGTGCTTTCAAACTCCCGGCAATAACGTTGGTTCGCATCTCGAAAGGTCAATAACGGCATGATATTCCGTTCGATACCACCCCCCCGCTCCTGTCTGGCGAAGACAGCCCCGCTGGCGGTGGTTTCCAGCGCCTCATTCAGCAGTGGGTCGATGGTCGCCACTTGCGCCGAGGGTTCCAGTACGCCCGACTGCCATTGAGCGGCCAGATAACCCGCGCCCGCGCCGATCAACAACGCCACCGCCGCCGCCCGCGCCCAGACGGTTTGGGGGAACAATCGGGATACCTTGCTTCGGCGCGCCAGACGGATATCGCTGACTTTACGAGTCACCGGGGCGCGAACCGCCGCCAGCAGACGCGCCGGCGCCGGTTCGCGCAAGATCGGATCGAAAGCGCCGCGCACCAGCGCCGCGCTGTCCCGAAACATTTGTACTGTGGCGCGCGCCTCGGCGTCCTCAGCCAACAGGGCTTCCACCTCCGCTACGCGCCGTGGGTCCAGTTCGCCATCGACGTAAGCCATCAGGGTTTCCTCGTCCAGTTGCGTCATTTCAATTTCCCCCACGGGCCAGCGTCGCCGGTTTGGTTTCCAACAATTCGTGCAGGCGGCGGCGGGCGCGCGCCAAGCGGCTCATGACCGTGCCAATGGGGACTTCCAACACCGCCGCCGCTTCCTCGTAAGACAGACCATCCACCGACACCAGGGTCAGCACCAGGCGCTGCTCGTCGGGGAGTTGCTCCATCGCCCGGCAGACCACGTCCAGGGTATTGCGCACCTCGGTCACATGCCGGCCGTTGCTCCCAACCAGCGGTCCGGCATCGTCCAACTCGACGTGCTCACCGTGCGCCCGCTGGCTCCGCCATTGATCGATCCAGATCGTCTTGATGATCCGAAACATCCAGCTATCGAGGCGGGTATCCGGCTGCCATTGGTGCAGGCGATTCAGCGCCCGCTCGCAAGCGGCCTGCACCAAATCGTCGGCATCGTCACGCGAGCCGGTCAAGCCCAGCGCGAAACGTCGCAAGCGGGGCAACAGCGCAATCATTTGTTCCCTGACATCCTCCGTCACATCGATCCCTCTTCTCTAGTTCTCTAGTGAAACGAAACTGCGGGCCGTTTATTCCCGCTGGCGCAAAGCATACATTTGCATCGAGACGCTGGGAACAACGCTCTCCTGATGCTGCCTCAACCGGGAAACAACACAAACCGGAGCAGGAAAAAACATGCTAAGGCTCTTTCTCTCCCGTGGATTGCTGGTTCTCTGTCTCTCTATCGGTGCGCCCCTGCCCGCTTTTGATCATAGCCAGATCAGTGGGATCAGAACAGCCCATGCCGATGATGGTGGCGACGGCGACGGCGGAGGCGGTGGGGGCGATAGCGGGGGTGAAGGCGGTGGCGATGGGGTGAAATGGGGTAACGAGCGTAGTCGTCCACTGAAGTTGCCCGATTTGCAGCGCATCATTCCCAATTTTTGGTCGACGGCCCCTGCGAAGCAAGCATCCCCTAAAAAGCGAGCCAAGGCGCCACCCCCTAAATCCCGGAAGCCGTCATCCCCGCGTCAGCAGCCTGCGCGTACTGTGGCGAAGATTGAAAATTTCGAGCCACGGGAAATCCTGGCCATCAATGCTACGCCAGCGGTGCTGAATCGAGTCCGGTCGCTGGGATTCGCGGTCGGACGCACCGAAACCTTAAGGCAACTGGATCTGCGGATCACCCGCCTGCGCACGCCCGCCAACCAGAGTCCCCCGCAAGCCTTGCGACGGTTGCAGCGCCGGATTCCGAACGGCGATTTCACGCTCAATCACGTCTATCGAATCGCTGCCGAGCCGTGCCCGGACAATCGCTGCTACGGTTCCGATCTGATCGGCTGGGACCGGGCGAGCGGGAGTTGTGGGCGCGGCGTCAAGCTGGGGATGGTGGACACGGCAGTGAACGGCAAGGCGCCCGCGCTGGCCGGGCAACGGGTCGCAACCCGGTCGTTCGCCGATGATGGTCGGGCGTCCTCCCCGACCCACGGCACCGCCGTAGCGACGCTGCTGGTCGGTTCGGCGACCAGCGGATTTTCGGGGTTACTACCGACCGCTGAACTGTACGCCGCCGATACCTTTACCGGGACTGGCGCCAACTTGCGCACCAATGCCTTGCTGCTCGGCAAGGGCTTGGATTGGTTGTTGGAAAAGCAGGCGTCGGTGGTGAACGTCAGCTTGACCGGGCCGGACAACAAGCTGTTGCGCGAGGTCATCCAGCGGCTGAGCGCGCGCAACGTCGCGGTGGTCGCCGCCGCCGGCAACGGTGGGCCGAGCGCACCGCCCGCATTCCCGGCAGCCTATCCCGAAGCGATTGCGGTCACCGCCGTGGACAACCTGCTGCGTCCTTATCGCTTGGCCAATCGGGGCGAATACGTGACCGTGGCCGCGCCGGGCGTGCGGATTTGGACGCCGGGGCCGCGCGGCGGCGGCCAGTACAGCGACGGCACGTCTTTCGCCGCGCCCTATGGCGCCGCCGTGGCGGCGTTGCTGCGCCATCAGCAGCCCGGCTTGAATCCCGCCACGCTGGTTGAGCAGATGCGGAACAGCGCCCGCGATCTGGGCGCTCCCGGCAAGGACCCGGTGTTCGGCTGGGGGTTGCTGCAAAGTCCGGGGCGGTGCGAGTGAGAGGCGGATGAGCGGCTGGCATCGACGCTGATGCGATCATTTTTCAGTATTGGTAATACTGCACTTTGATTTTAGCCAGAATCCCGCTTATCATTTTCGAATCAGGACTTTCGCTTTCCGTCATTCCCGCGTAGGCGGGAATCCAGTAACCCACTGAAAAAAATGGATACCCGCATTCGTGGGTATGACGAATTTAAGGGTTTGGCGAACGTCCTGCGAATGCAGTATTTTTTATGGTGCATTTTCCCCGCCAGCGTTGCCGCATGAAGAAGCGACTCCTTGACATCGCGGAATTCCGCATGGGTTACCAGTTTCGCGGGAAGGTGAAGCTCGACCCAGCCGGGACCGTTCGGGTCGTGCAGATCAAGGACATCGACCCGGACTTGCGGATTCGCGTGGCGGACCTGGTGACGGTGAGCCTCGACCGGCCGGAGCCGTATCTCGTCCAGGCCGACGACGTGCTGTTCCTGAGCCGCGGGCATCGGCTTTACGCCATCCTGGTTCCCGAGGTGGAGCCGAACACCATCGCCACCGGCTACTTCTTCATCCTCCGGCCGAATCCCCGCGTGGCGCTGCCGGCCTATCTCGCATGGTCGCTGAACCAGCCCGACTTTCAGGAATCGCTGCGACCCTTTCAGCGGGGCAGCCACGTTCCGATGGTTTCTCGCACCGATGTGGAGGAATTGCGAATCGAGACGCCGCCGCTCGACGTGCAGCGGCGGATACTTGCGCTCAACGATTTGTGCGATCGCGAACGGCGCCTGTGCGCGGCGATTTTGGAGAAGCGCGGTCTGTTGGCGCAGGCTGTTTCCCGGAAATTGATGCGAGAAACAGGGGGCTTGCATCCGTCGCCAGCAAGTAAAGAAACAGGGGACTTACGTCCCCCGCTCGCCAGAAAGGACGATTGACATGGCCAACGGTTTTAATCAGGACGAAATCAACGCGATTGTCTGGAAGGCGTGCGATACCTTCCGGGGCGCGGTCGATCCGTCCGAGTATAAGAACTACATCCTCACCATGCTGTTCCTGAAATACTTGTCCGATCTGTGGAAGGACAAGCAGCGGGAATTGCACGACAAATATCAGGGCGACCCGGAACGCATCAAGCGGGCGTTGAATCGCGAGCGCTTCGTCGTGCCCGACGAGTGCGATTTCGATTACCTCTACGCCCATCGCGACGCTCCGAACATCGGCGAACTCATCAACATCGCGTTGGAGAGGATCGAGGACGCGAACAAGGCCAAGCTCGAAAACGTGTTTCGCAACGTGGATTTCAACTCCGAACCAGCTTTGGGACAGACCAGGGAACGGAATCGGCGGCTGAAGCACCTGCTCGAAGATTTCAACGATGCCCGGCTCGATCTGCGGCCCTCGCGGGTCGGGCACCGCGACGTGATCGGCGATGTGTACGAGTACCTCATCGGCCAGTTCGCGGCTGGAGCGGGCAAGAAGGCGGGCGAGTTCTACACGCCGCCGGAAGTCTCCACGCTGCTGGCGAAGCTGGTCCAGCCGAAGGCCGGCGACCGCATCTGCGACCCGGCCTGCGGCTCCGGCTCGTTGCTGATTCGCGTCGCCCGGGAGGTGAAGGACGCGGACGGCCAGCCGAGCAGGAATTTTTCGCTGTTCGGCCAGGAATCGAACGGCAGCACCTGGGCGCTCTGCCGCATGAACCTGTTCCTGCACGAGCAGGACGCCGCCCGCGTCGAGTGGTGCGACACGATCACCAATCCCAAGCTGGTCGAGGATCGCTCGCTGATCAAGTTCGACGTGGTCGTCGCCAATCCGCCGTTTTCGCTCGACAAGTGGGGCGCCGATTTCGCCGGTCACGATCCGCATCGGCGGTTCTGGCGCGGCATCCCGCCCAAGAGCAAGGGGGATTACGCCTTCATCACCCACATGATCGAGATCGCGCTTGCCGACGATGGCCGCATCGGGGTCATCGTGCCGCATGGCGTGTTGTTCCGGGGCGGCTCGGAAGGGCTGATCCGGCAAAAGCTGATCGAGGAAAACCTGCTTGAAGCGGTGATCGGGTTGCCGGCGAATCTCTTTTTTGGCACCGGCATCCCGGCGGCGATCCTGATTTTCCACAAGGGCCGCAAGACGACGGACGTGCTGTTCATCGACGCCAGCCGCGAGTTCGCCGACGACAAGAAGCAGAGCCGGCTGCGCCCGGAGGACATCGAGAAGATCGTCGGCGTTTATCGGACGTTCGAGAGCGTGCCGAAGTATGCCCACCGGGCCAGGCGCAAGGAGATCGAGGAGAACGAGTTCAATCTCAACATCCCGCGCTATGTGGATACGTCGGAGGAAGAGGCCGAGATCGATATTGCGGCATTGCAGGCGGAGATAGAGGGGCTGGAGGCGGAGTTAGCTGAGACGCGGGAGGAGATGAAGCGATTCTTGAAGGAGCTTGGATATGCTTCCTGATGGATGGACGAAAGAGACCATCGGCGAACGAGTTGTGATCAAGCACGGGTTCGCATTCGCGAGCAACCACTTCAATTCAGCAGGAGTCGGATATCGTCTCCTGACTCCAGGACATTTTCTGGAAGAAGGCGGATTTCACGAAATTGGGGATAAACAGAAATTCTTCTCAGGCCCTATACCCAATGGTTATTTATTGAAGAAGCACGATCTCCTCGTTGTCATGACCGAGCAGGCCCCAGGGCTGCTTGGAAGTTCAGCCCTGATTCCGGAGGATAATGTCTATCTGCACAACCAGCGACTGGGTCTCGTACAGATTCTGAATACAGAAATAACTTCACGGGATTTTGTGTTCCATCTCTTCAATGTCGAGTACGTGCGCAAGCACATTTCTGATGCGGCTGGCGGGACAAAAGTCCGGCACTCATCTCCCGACAAGATTCAGTCCGTGCCAGCACTGTTTCCGCCGAAAACAGAGCAAGAGAATGTTGCGAAGATTCTCGATGCTTGGGATCGTGGCATTCGGCAGTTGAGCGACCTGATCGCCGCCAAGCTCCGCTTCAAGCAGGGGCTGATGCAGCAACTTCTGACTGGCAGGCGGCGGTTTCCGGAGTTCAAAGACGAGTGGGAGCACGTCCACATTGGCGATATTGCTACCGAACGTTCAGAACGAAATGAGGGTGAAAATTCGATCCCTGTTCTTTCATGTACTAAGTACGACGGTTTGGTCGATTCACTCACGTATTTTGGCAAGCAAGTCTTCAGCGAAAATACCGCAAATTACAAAGTGGTTCGGAAGGGTGACTTTGCCTACGCGACGAACCACATTGAGGAGGGTTCTATCGGTCTGCTTTCCCATGTGGACGCCGGACTGGTCAGTCCGATGTACACCGTTTTTCGCACGAAAAAAGAACTGGTTGCACCGGAATTCTTGTTTCGCCTGCTGAAAACCGAGACATACCGGCAAATCTTCGCATCATTTACCAGTGCGTCCGTCAACCGCCGAGGCAGTCTTCGCTGGAAGCAGTTCGCAACCATTCCACTCAGGCTGCCAAGCCTTGCGGAGCAACACCGAATAGATGAAATCCTTGCCGTATTTGACCGTGAAATCAATACTCTTAGACGGCAACTGTACGCCCTCAAAACGCAGAAAAAGGGCCTGATGCAGAAGCTGCTGACGGGACAGGTGAGGGTGAAGGTTCCTTCAGAACTCAATGTGCAAGGGCCAAAAACTATGAAGAAAGAGCATATAGTTCAATTACATACCAGTTTTGAACAGCGGATGAAAACTGAAACGGAAAGCGGCATGGAGTTTTGGCTTGCGAGAGACTTGCAAGAACTATTGGGCTATGCCCAATGGCGCAACTTCGAGCAGGTTATTGAAAAGGCTAAAATATCTTGCATCAACTCAGGTTACGATGTGGAAGACCATTTTGCTGACGTCAGCAAAATGGTTGAAGTGGGGTCAGGCGCCCAACGGAAAATCGATGACGTCATGCTTTCTCGCTATGCATGCTACCTGATCGCGCAAAACGGTGACCCAAACAAAGATCAGATCGCGTTCGCCCAAACGTACTTCGCTGTTCAGACTCGAAAAATGGAAGTGATCGAACAGCGACTCGCCGAGATGGAGCGACTCGAGGCGCGCAAAAAGCTGACTCAATCGGAGAAGCAGCTTTCCGGGATCATTTTCGAGCGGCTGGGAGACGGCCAGAGTTTTGCCCGCATCCGCAGCAAAGGAGATCAAGCCCTGTTTGGCGGCCAGACAACCCAGGACATGAAAGATCGCCTGGGGGTTCCGAAGAGTCGCGCGCTGGCCGACTTTCTCCCCACAATCACCATCAAGGCTAAAGACTTTGCCAACGAAATCACCAACTTCAATATCAAGAAAGACGACCTGCATACCGAGGCCACGATCTCGCACGAACATGTCAAGAACAATCGCGATATACGCAAGGTCTTGACCGATCGCGGCATCGTTCCAGAAAGACTTCCACCAGCGGAAGACATCAAAAAGGTCGAACGTCGCGTTCAGTCGGAAGAAAAGAAGCTATCCAGGAACGCTGAAAAACTGGAGAGTCCTCAAAACGATTCGGAAAGTGGTCCTGTGTGATGACCAGCAAGAAGAAAACCGACCACTCTATGTCGCTCGCCTTGCCATCGGACTATGCGGATTTCCTGGATTCGCTCAAGACTCGCGTGCGGCAGGCGCAGACCCAAGCGATGCTCTCGGTCAACCGGGAGTTGATCCAGCTTTACTGGGACATCGGCCGGGAGATCGTCCAACGGCAGGAGCAGGCGGGCTGGGGCAAGGGCATCGTGGACCGTCTGGCCGGCGATCTACAAAAGGCGTTTCCCGGAATCCAGGGATTTTCGCCACGCAACATCTGGCGAATGCGGGCTTTTTTTCTAGCCTATCGACAAGACCAGCCAAATCTGACGCAGGTTGCGGCAGAAATTCCGTGGTTCCACAACGTGATTTTGATCGAGAAAGTCAAAGATCCAACCCAACGCCTCTGGTACGCCGCCAAGGCGCTGGAGCATGGCTGGAGCCGGGCGGTGCTCACCGTGCAGATCGAAACCGATCTCTACCACCGTCAGGGCCAGGCCGTCACCAATTTCGCCGGCACCCTGCCGCCGCCGCAATCCGACTTGGCCCAGCAGGCGCTCAAGGACCCCTACCTCTTCGACTTTCTCACCCTTCACGACGACGCCATCGAACGCGACCTCGAAACCGGGCTGGTCGATCACATCCAGAAGTTTCTGGTGGAACTCGGCGCCGGCTTCGCCTTCGTGGGCCGGCAGGTGCATCTGACGGTCGGCGATGACGACTTTTACCTCGATCTGCTCTTTTACCATCTCAAGCTGCGGTGTTTCGTCGTCGTCGATCTGAAAATGAAGAAATTCACGCCCGCCGATGCCGGACAGATGAATTTCTACCTCTCGGCGGTCGATTCGCTGATGAAACACCCGACCGACGCCCCGACCATCGGGCTGATTCTCTGCAAAACCCGCAATCGCATCACAGCGGAATACGCCCTGCGCGACATCCACAAACCCATCGGCGTCGCCGAGTGGCAAACCCAACTGGTGCAATCGCTGCCAGAGCCCTTGAAAGGAAGTTTGCCCAGCATCGAGGAAATTGAAGCCGAACTGGGGCGGGAAGAGCAGCCATGAACCCCGAGCTTCCCTCCTTCCTCGAAGACCACATCTCGCAAATTCCGGCCCTGCAACTCTTGCAGAATCTGGGCTGGCGCTACCTCACGCCGGGCGAGGCGGTCGCGCTGCGGGGGGGAAAGCCGGGCAACGTGCTGCTCGAATCGGTGCTCGCCGAACAACTGCGCAAACTGAACCGGATTCGCTTCAAGGGGGAGGAGTACGAGTTCAGCGAGGCCAACATCCAGACCGCCGTGCAGGTTCTGAAAGACGTGCTGTACGACGGACTCGTCCGCACCAACGAGAAGATCTACGACCTGCTGATTCTCGGCAAGAGCCTGCAACAGACGATCCACGGTGACACCAAGAGCTTTCCGCTTCACTACATCGACTGGAACCCGGACACTAGACTGACCTCCAACGTCTTCCACGTCACCGAGGAATTCGAGGTCGAACGAACCGCCAGCCACGAGACCCGGCGACCCGACATCGTGTTGTTCGTCAACGGCATTCCACTTGTGGTCATTGAGTGCAAGCGGCCCGATATTAAAGACCCCATCGCCGAGGCGATCAGCCAACACCTGCGCAACCAGCGGGACGACGAAATCCCCAAGCTGTTCCTCTACTCGCAACTGCTGCTGGTCCTCTCGAAGAACGAGGCCCAATACGCCACGACCGGTACCGCCGCCAAATTCTGGGCGGTCTGGCGGGAGGAGGTGGATCGCGAACTGGCCCCGTTGATCTCCCGGCGAAAATCGAAGCAAGAGGATGTGGGATGGTTGATGCAGCGGTTTCAGTCGATCAGCGAGGCGCAGGCGGACTATTTTCGCGGCCCGCGCGAGATCACGGCGCAAGACCGCGCCCTTTACAGTCTGTGCCGCCCCGAGCGATTGCTCGACCTGACCTTCAATTTCATCGTCTTCGACGCCGGCGAGAAGAAAATCGCCCGCTATCAGCAGTACTTCACGGTGCGCAATATCCTCGAACGCATCCAGCAGCGGGACGCCGACGGACGCCGGCTCGGCGGCGTGGTCTGGCACACCCAGGGCAGCGGCAAGTCGCTGACGATGGTCATGCTGGCCAAGGCCATCGCCCGCGCGTTCAGTTCCGGTATTCTCGGCGAGCGGGGGGCGTTAGCTCCCTGTTTCCCTGGCGAGCGGGGGGCGTCAGCCCCCTGTTTCTCAGAAGGTGGAAAGGCGTCGGTGGTATCGGCTGGCGAAGAAACAGCGGACTTACGTCCGCCGCTCGCCAGCGACAACTGTGTTTTTGGCGAGCGGGGGGCGTCAGCCCCCTGTTTCCCTAGTGAAGAAACAGCGGACTTACGTCCGCCGCTCGCCAGCGATTACAAAATCGTGCTGGTGACCGACCGCGTGGACCTGGACGACCAGATTTACCGTACCTTTAGCCACTGTGACCTGGAGCCGCACCAGGCCCGCAGCGGCCAAGACCTCGCCAAGCAGGTCGCCGGCCCCAGGAGTCGCGTCGTCACCACGATCATCGACAAGTTCGAGAACGCGGTGCTCAAGGGCAACCTGCGCAACGAGAGCGACAACGTGTTCGTCCTCGTCGATGAAAGCCATCGTGGCCAGTACGGCGCGATGCACGGCCGCATGAGGAAGGCCCTGCCCAACGCCTGCTTCATCGGTTTCACCGGAACGCCGGTGAGGAAGAAGGAAAAGGACACGATCAACCGGTTCGGCGGCCTGATCCAGCCGACCTACTCGATCCGCCGGGCCGTCGAGGACCGGGCCGTCGTGCCGCTGCTCTACGAGGGGCGGGATGTCGAGCAGCGCGTGGACCGCCAGAGCATCGACCGCTGGTTCGACATCATCACCGCGAACCTCACCAAGGAGCAGAAGGCGGACCTGAAAAAGAAGTTCACCACGACCGATCAACTGAACAAGGCCGAACAGAAGGTCCGCGAGATCGCGCTCGATATCAGCCTGCATTTCCGCGACAACTGGCAGGGCACGCCCTACAAGGCCCAACTGGTGACGCAGGACAAAGCGACGGCCCTGCTCTACCAGAAATACCTCGACGAGTTCGGCATGGTCTCGTCGGACGTGCTGATCTCCGGTCCCGACGACCGCGAGGGCAACGAGGAGGTGGACGAGGAGAATCTGCCCGCCGTGCAGCAGTTCTGGAAGAAAATGATGGCCCGGCACGGCAGCGAGGAGCAGTACAACAAAAACCTCATCAACGGCTTCAAGAGCGGCGACGATCCGGAAATCATCATCGTCGTGGACAAGCTGCTGACCGGTTTCGACGCCCCCCGCAACACGGTGCTGTACCTGACCCGGCAGCTTCAGGATCACACGCTATTGCAGGCCATCGCCCGCGTGAACCGGCTCTGCGATGGCAAGGACTTCGGCTACATCATCGACTATCGGGGCGTCTTACAGAACCTGAACAAGGCGTTCGACCTGTACGGCAAGATGGAGGAGTACGACCAGGCCGATCTGGAGGCGACGCTGACCGATGTGGCCGAGGAGATCGACAAGCTGCCGCGTCGCCATACGGACCTGCTCAATCTGTTCCAGGACATCAAGAACAAGCAGGACGAGGAACAGTACGAACGGAAACTGGCCGACGCGGCGCTCCGCGAGCGGTTCTACGAGCGCCTGCGGGATTTCGGCCGCTCGCTGGCCATCGCCCTGTCCTCGACCCGGTTCGTGGAGCAGACGCCCGATGCGAAGATCGCGAAGTACCGCAAGGACCTGGCGTTCTTCATGAAGCTGCGGACGGCGGTCCGCCGGCGCTATGCCGAGGTCGTCGATTTCAAGGAGTACGAGGCGAAGATTCAAAAGCTGATCGACACCCATGTCTCGACCGGCGCCGTCGAGAAGGTGACGGCGCTGGTGAACATCTTCGACCAGGACGCTTTTCTCCAGGAACTGGAGCGGCTGGAAGGCGCGGCGTCCAGGGCCGACACCATCGCCCACCGCACGAAAAAGACCATCGAAGAGCGGATGGACGAAGACCCCGCGTTCTACCGCAAGTTCTCGGAGCTGCTCGAAGCGGCGATTCGCGCCTTCCGGGAGCAGCGACTGGCGGACCGGGATTATCTGGCCAAGGTTTCCGAAATCGCCGACGCGATCCGCACCCGCAAGGACGATAATCTGCCGGCGTCGATCCGCCAGCGGGAAGTGGCCAAGGCGTTCCATGGCGTCATCCGCGAGGCGCTGGCCGCGCATCGGACCGACGGTAGTTTCATGGAAAAAGTCGCCGAGGCAGCGATGGCCATCGACGACGCCATTCTCCGCGAGCGAATCGTCAACTGGACCACGAACGCCGACGTGCAGAACCGGATGCGGAACGACATCGAGGACGCGCTCTTCGACCTCAAGAGCCGCACCGGGCTCGACCTGAGTTTCGACGAAATCGACGCGATTCTGGAAAAGTGTCTCGACATCGCCCGGCACCGGTATCCCGGATGATCGAGAGCGGCCAGTCGGACGGCGGCTACGTGCTGGATTTCGACGGCGAGCGGATTCCGTTTCGGATCGAATACCGCCAGCGCAAGACGCTCGCCATCACCGTGCATCCCGAATTGCGGCTGGAAGTGGTGGCTCCGGAGGGGACGACGAGCGAGCAGGTGCTGCCGCGCGTGGCGAAGCGCGCGGGGTGGATTCTGCGGCAGTGGCGGTATTTCGAGCAGTTTCTACCCAAACACCCCGGTCCGCGCTTCATATCCGGCGAGACCCACCGCTATCTGGGCCGGCAATACCGGCTCAAGGTCCATGAAGGGTCGCCGGAGACCGTCAAGCTCGTCGGCGGATTCCTGCACGTATGGACCGGCGACCACAACCAAGCGAGCCGCATCGAGCAACTGCTCGACGGCTGGTATCGCGAACACGCCGAGCGCGTGTTTCAGCATCGTATGCGGCTATGCCTGGAACGATGCCCGTCGTTGCGGCCGCCGCATCGACCGAAGCTGATGATCCGCCGCATGACGCGGCGCTGGGGGAGTTGCACTAGGGCGGGCAATATCCTGCTGAACCTGGACCTCGTCAGGACGCCGATCCACTGCATCGATTACGTGCTCGCGCACGAGCTTTGCCATTTGCAGGTTCACAACCACAGCCCGGCGTTCTATCAACTGTTGAGTCGGTGCATGCCCGACTGGGAGAGCCGGAAGCGCAGGCTGGACGGGTGCGAAGTGTAGAGGGGCCAGCATGCGCCACCTGCTCCTGTCTATCCTCCGGCTTCAGATTTGGCTGGGGGTTGCTGCAAAGCCCGGGACGGTGCGAATAACGAGACCGTCCGGCTCAGCAGAATCCGGGCGCGGCCATACCCAGGCGGGTCCGCTTTTTCGCGGGAGACCGCAGCGGAAACCGGGTCAATTTGGTGCGCTGGCCGGTCGGCTTCGCGCCGCGCCGGGTCTGTCGAGGAGCCAACAGCGCACCGACCCGCACCATGCGCATGACCTCCTCGGTGGCCTTGACCAGTAGCCGACCGGCTTTGGCGATGGCCTCCTCCAGCGAGCAGGGGCGCTGCATGATGCTGGCGTAGGCGTCGATGCCGTGCTGGAGATTGAGCGCGGCGCCTTTGCCCAGCGTGCCGGCCAGCGCGATGACGGGCAGGCCGTACCGTTTGGCCCGCCGCGCCACCTCGGCGGGAATCTTGCCGTAGGGCGTCTGCTCGTCCAGGCTGCCTTCCGCCGTCAGCACCAGATCGGCCCGCGCCATCAAGTCATCGAGATTCAGGTACTGCATCACGATATCGTAGCGGGGATGCAGCCGAGCGCCGAGCAGGGCGTGCAGACCCGCGCCAAGCCCGCCGGACGCGCCGCTGCCGGCCTGCTCGGCGACGGCGATGCCCAAATCCTGCCGGATGACAGCGGCGTAGTTCTCCAGCGCGGCTTCCAGCAGCATGACCTGTTCCGGCGTGGCGCCTTTCTGTGGGGCGAACACCCGCGCCACGCCGCGCGGACCGAGCAGCGCGTTGTGCCAGTTGACGGCGGCGTCGATTTGCGTGCGTGCCAGCCGGGGATCGAGACCGCCGAGGTCGATGCGGCGCAGCCGGGCCAGTTCCGCGCCGCCCGCGCCGATCTCCCGGCCGTCCTCGTCCAGCAGGCGCGCACCCAGCGCTTGGGCCATGCCCGCGCCGCCGTCGTTGATCCCGGAATCGCCGCAGCCGAGCAGAATCCGTTCCGCGCCACCCTCCAGCGCGGCCAAAATCAGTTCGCCCACGCCCCGGCTGGTGGTCAGGCAGGGATTGCGCCGGTCGCGCGGCACGAGGCGCAAGCCAGCGGCGGCGGCCATTTCCAGGACGGCTGTGCGTTTCGGCGCGTTGCCGAGAAAACCGATATGCGCCTCGACCGGTTCACCGACCGGCCCGGTCACCGCGACGGGATGCAGGGTGCCGCCGGTCGCCTGAACCAGCGCCTCGGTGAAGCCTTCACCGCCGTCCACCAGCGGAGCCTTCAAAATCCGGGCATCGGGCAGCACGGCCCGAACGCCCTCGGCGATGGCCTCGGTCACGTCCAGCACGCTCAGGCTTTCCTTGAATCCGGAAGGGGCGATCAGGATATTCAGCGACATGGCAGTTCTCCGATAGCAGGTTAAGAGCTTTGGAAGCGAGTCCCGGCGGATGCGCCGCCAGAGCTTTTCGCTTCCTCTTGCCGATAACAACGAGGCGGTCGGAGATTTATTCCCGAGAGATGGAAATGAAGGGACAAATTCAGGACATGTCGCCGTTTTCGCTGGCGAGTATCGCCTGCACGGCCACTTCCAGGGGGGATAAATGTTGCTCGATCACTCCGAGCACGGTCTGAGGATCGATTCGACCGAGATAATCGTGCACCAAAATATTGCGGAAGCCGCTGATCTGCTTCCAGGGGATCGCCGGGTGCCGTTGCTTTATGAGCTCGGGTAGATGCTGGGTTGCTTCGGAAAGCGTTTGCAGATTGCGCAGGGTGGCGTCGTACAGCACTTCGTCCTCGCGCAGATCGCCGCGAGCCACGATGCGGCGGATTTTGGCGATGGCGTCCAGGATATGCCGTGCATAGGGCTGCCAGCTCTTGGTCACAGATCGATCGCCTCGGCCAGTACCTGCGGTCGGATATGGCGATTCAGTTCATGCTCCGGGATCAGATCCACCCGGTGGCCGGTGATTTCGACCAAGCGTTCCGCCAGCGGCAACCGTTGTCCGAACAGATCGTAACCTGGCGGAAAATCCACCAGAAAGTCGATGTCGCTGTCCGAGCGTTCCTCGCCGCGGGCCACCGAGCCGAACACGCGAATGCGGCGGGCGCCATACCGACGGCCCGCCGCGATGATCTCGGCCCTTTGCTTGCGTAGCTTGTCAAGCAACATGAGGTTCCCCTACGGGTACGGCGCATTCGCGAACATACTACATTGGGCTTTTCCGAGTGGAAATGTCTTGATGTGGGGGCCGATCTGGAGCCACGAGAATCAACCGACCGGTCGCGTCCCGAGAGTCAACTCCAGCCCCAGCGCCGGCCAGATCCACCAGGAGAACAGCAGCAGCAACAGGAAGTGCAGGGGCAACAGCACGCCGCTCAGCCGCAGCAGGTCGGCGGGGCCGTAGGTCGCCGTCGGCAACTGCGCGAACAGCGCCATCGGCTTGGCGCTGACGGTGAAGGTCAGGCAATACCCGCTGGCGATGGCGGCGCTGAACGCCAGCGCGGCAGGGTTGTAGCCCAGCGACAGCGCGAACAGGATCACGGCGGGAATGAGGATAGCGGCGCGGGCGCTGCGCGAGGTGATGACCAGGTGCGACAGCAGGCCGATGACCGCCACGCCGCCGGCCAGCAACGGGGCGCTGCCCGAAAGCCCGGACAACCCGGCGAACAGATGGCTCACCAGCCAATCGGCCGCGCCGGTCCGCACCAAGCTCTCGCCCAGTTCCAGGGTGGCGGCCAGGAACAGCAGCAGGCCCCACTCGACGGCTTTAAGCCCCTTTTTCAGGGAAATCGGACCCAGGCCGGGCCACGTCACCGCCAGCGCGCCCAGCACCGCCACCAGGCTATTGTCCAAACCGTGCAGGCCGGCGGTCGCCCACAAGCCGATCATGGCCAGAATCGCGCCGAGCACGTAATACCGCTTTGACCGGGACACGTCGGGGGCGGCGATTTCGCTGCTTTTCGCCCAGCCGGATTCCAGCGTCAAGGCTTGCCGCCGCTCCGGTTCGGTCAGGAACAGGCGCAAGATGACCCAGGTCGAACCGAAGCTGCTCACCAGCGCGAAAGGCAGGCCCAAGGTCAACCAGCGCAGGAAATCCAGCCGTTCGCCGCCCAGTTGCGCGACCAGATCGGCGGTCAGCAGGTGCGCGCCGGCCCCGGTCAGCGAAGCGGCGGCGGAAAGCAGGATCGCGGTGGGAAACACCAGCGCCAGGACTTTGCCGACACGCGGCTCGTTGAAATGCTGGTTCAGGGCCAGGAACACCGGGGCCATCAGCGCCGCCCGCGCCGAGGTGGCGGGAATAAACAGCGCCGTGACCAAGTTGGCGGCGGTCAGCCAATAGCAGAGCTGCTCGACCGAGCGAGCGCGGCGCGCGACCGCCGTGGCCAGCCATTGGCTCAGGCCGGTGGCGTTGGCGGCGGCGGCGATGACGAACGAGGCCAGCATCAAGCCGATCAGGCTGTGGCCCAGCGAATCGAACATCGCGGTCGGCTCGATGACGCCGGTCAGGCCCAGCGCCAGCAACGCGGCCAACGCCACGACAGTTTCTTCCAGCCGGCTGAACACCCAAGCGCCCAGTGTGATCCCGAAGATGATCAGCGCGCCGCGCGCCGGTGCGTCGAGCTGCGGGATGCCGTACCAGACCAGCCCGGCAAACAGCGCCGCCGCCAGCGCGCCCACCAGCCCGCGCCCGATTGCGGGCAATCGGCGAGGGTGTCGGGTCATGGGCGAAGAGGTCTGATGAGAAAGGGTTGCGGTAAGGGTTTGCATGACACGGTGAACCTCGCTGGCTCGTTGATGTGGTGTGGCGTCAAAACGCCGGCCTCGATATGCAAACGAGCGCTCCACGATTTTTATTCCACTAGGCGCCGCGTCGCCCCGTCGCAAAAAAAACAACACGATGGGAATAAACCCCGGCGGCCGTCCGTTCTCGGGATAACGGACGGCTCACGAACAGGGATCGGAGTTCATCGTTAACCGAACTGTGGAGAGATAACCGATGCAATCACAGAAAACTTTACTCGCCGTTGCCCTAGCCGCTGGTCTGGGAAGTCTGGCTGTTCCGGCATTCGCTGATGTGTATTGCCCGCCCAATTTGGGCGCGGTCACCATCGATGACAACGTGATCGTGGAGAACGGGCAATGCGTTCTGAACGGCACCCAGGTCAAAGGTAATGTGCTGGTGAAATCCAGCGGCGCGCTGACCGTGCGCGACGCCCGGATCGAAGGCAACATCCAGGCGGACGGCGGAATCTACGTGCGCGTTCTTCGCACCAACGTGGGCGGCGATATTCAGCTTGAGGGGGTTTCCGGGGAGGTCAGCCGCATCCAGCGCAGCAGCATCGGCGGCAACCTGCAACTGGACAACAACCGCATCCGGCTGGTGGCGGAGTACAACAGTATCGACGGCGACTTGCAGGCGTTTAGCAACACCGGCGGCGTGCTGATTCGCTACAACACCATCGACGGCAACTTGCAGTGCAAGAGCAATCGCCCAGCCCCGACCGGCGGTTTCAACCAAGTGTCGGGCAACAAGGAAGATCAGTGCGCCGGGCTGTAATTTTTAATCCGTAGTTTGCAAAAAAAACCGCGAACGGAGTCTACCGCCGTTCGCGGGAAGTTAAATCAGATCGATACGTTTTTCGAGGAAGTCGGCGACACTTGGCAATCCTTGGCGGCGAATATTAGCCACAAATTCCTTTGCGGAAACTGGCGGGCTGCAAAGACTGGCTCGCTGCTCCTTGGCGACACGTTCGAGAATCGGCGACTCCAGGTCTGCCAGATCGAGAATGAAGTCGTCCGGGTGCAGAGCGAAAATTTCAAATTCGCTGAGTACGCGATCTGGAAAATCTTTCAGATTCATCGTCACGATTGCCGCAGCGCCAACGCGAATGGCCGCCGCCAAGACATGACGATCATTGGGGTCAGGTAGCTTGAGTCCTTCAATGATGTGTTCGTAGCCGGTGATCAAGCAGTCTTCGACCGCGTTGTTGATCATGGCGATTGTCCGATCCAGTTGTTGCTGGGTGAGGTCCTTGCGATGGGCCAGCAGATTTCGGCTCCACTCCTCGTGGATTTGTGTAGTCCAACGCGCCCGGAACCGCCGTGTCATCGCTAACCGGATCAGCAGATCGCGCAGCGGCGCCGGATAGAAAACACAAGCGTCATAGACGACAGTGAAGTTAGCCAATCAGTAGCCTATCCCGAGTTCTTGCGCTTGCCTGGACAATTCATTCATCACTTGGCGGCTAATTTCGTCTGCTTGCTCGATGTAGTTGAGCAGATCCTCGTATTTGATGCGGCGGTGCCGTCCGACCTTGGTGAAGCCAATTTTGCCTGCTTCCAGCAACTTCACCAGATAGGGCCGCGAGACATTGAGCAGGTCCGCCGCTTGTTGGGTGGTGAGCGTGTGCCCGATGGGAACGAGCGATACGGCGTTGCCTTGCGCCATCTGGTTCAGAATATCCGCCAGTAACGGGATGGCGCTGACCGGCACCGTGATTTCATCGTTACCGTCAATCAGGCGTAAACGGGCGGCTGCGCCGTGACCGATGATTGCCGCCAGTTTTCGGCTACTTTCGGCGGCCAACCGGGCTTCCTCTTCGGTGGGCAAGGTCGGGTTCTTGGGGGATGCGAGCGTCATGATGATCTCCTGTGCAGCGATGCGATGGCCTTGTATGTTTTGTAGGGTTTATGGCCTTTAGACTGCGCTTATACTCGCTTTATTCGAAATATTCGAAATTGATTGCTGCTATCGTTATTTGGTTTTCTGATAGATAGAAGAAGTTTCCTGTCTCGTCACGCTGTTCCCCCACTCAATTCGTAGAAGTCAGGCCAGTTTCTGAAGAATAGGATTCTAAAGCGCGCCAACATAAACAGGACTTTCGCTTTTCGTCATTCCCGCGTATGCGGGAATCCAGTCATTCGTTGAAAAGAATGGATACCCGCCTTCGCGGGTATGATGAATTTACGGGTTTAGCGAAAGTCCTGATAAAAAAAACCGCGAACGGAGTCTACCGCCGTTCGCGGGAAGAAGTGGGAGCGCACCCCCACGGTTCCACCACAGAATGAGTGATCAGGCGCTGGCCGGTTTAAGAGTAGCTGGCGTTTCCAGGGGCCGCTTGAGGAAAAACAGGGCGGCGGCGGTGATCAGCGTGCCGACGACGATCGCGATCAGGTAGGGGCCTAGATTCGTGACGGCATTGGGAATCGGCAACACGAATACCCCACCGTGCGGCACCCGCAATTCACAACCGAACACCATCGACAGCGCCCCGGTTGTCGCCGCGCCGAGCATCAGCGCCGGAATCACCCGCAACGGGTCTTTAGCAGCATAGGGAATCGCGCCTTCAGTGATAAAGGAAATGCCAAGCACCGCCGTCGCGCCACCCGCCTCCCGCTCATCCAGCGAGAAACGATTTTTGAACAGCACGGTGGCCAGCGCCAAACCCAGCGGCGGCACCATGCCAGCAGCCATCACTGCCGCCATCGGCGCATAAACTTCGCTGACAATCAACCCAGTGGCGAAAGCGTAAGCCGACTTGTTCACCGGTCCGCCCATGTCGAAGGCCATCATCGCGCCCAGCAGCAGCCCGAGGAAAATGGCGCTGCTACCCTGCATTCCCTTGAGCCAAGTGGTGATCGTGGCCAGGGCGGTGGCCACCGGTTCACCGACGACGTAGTACATCAGCAGGCCGACCACCAGCGTACCGAGCAGCGGCAGGATTAACACCGGTTTGAGTCCATCCAAGGTGCGCGGTAAGCGGATATAGTCGCTCATCCATTTCACCACATACCCGGCCAGGAAGCCCGCCGCGATGCCGCCGAGGAAGCCAGAGCCAATGGTGCTGGCGATCATGCCGCCAATCATGCCCGGCGCGATGCCCGGTCGATCAGCGATGGAATAGGCAATGAACCCGGCGAGAATCGGCACCATCAGGGTAAAGCCCGCTTTCGCGCCGATTTGGAACAAGGTCCACCCCAGAGTTCCGGCGTTGGCGTCCTCGAAGACATTGATGCCGCCAATGGCGAAGCTGATCGCAATCAACAAGCCGCCCGCGACCACAAACGGGATCATGTAAGACACACCGGTCATCAAGTGCTTGTAGAAACCAGGCCGACTCGCCGCCTGTTGGGCCTTGGCCTGCTTGACCTGATCATCATAGTTCGCGCCGCCCGCCTCAGCGACCGGCGCCCGCGCCTGTTCAATCGCAGTGCGCACCAGTGCTACGCCGTCATGAATCGCGGCTTTGGTGCTAGCCTCGTGCAGGCGCTTGCCAGCGAAGCGGGTTTTATCCACCTGGGTATCGGCGGCGATGATCACCAGATCAGCGGCGGCGATGTCCTCAGCGGTCAGGGTATTTTTGGCCCCGACCGACCCCTGCGTTTCTACCTTGATCGCGTGGCCCTGACTTTTCGCACCCTGCTCCAGACCCTCCGCCGCCATGAACGTGTGGGCAATGCCGGTTGGGCAAGAGGTAATAGCCACGATCTTCAGGTGAGCGGCAGCAGGTGGCGTAGTGGGCGCAGCAATAGGGGTCAACGCCGCCGGTACGCTGGCCAACGCAGCCTTGATCACGCCTGCGCCGTCACGGATCGCCGGTTCGGTCGTGGTTTCATACAGCGGTTTATCAGCAAAACGGGCGGTGTCCACCCGGGTGTCGGCGGCGATGATCACCACTTCGGCGGTCATGATGTCGGTTTCGGATAGGGCGTTGCGGACGCCCACCGATCCTTGGGTTTCTACCTGGATCGTGTGGCCGAGCATCCGAGCGGCTTGTTCAAGCCCTTCCGCAGCCATGATAGTGTGCGCGATGCCGGTTGGGCAGGCGGTGACAGCAATGATATAAGCCATGTTCGATTCTCCTCAATTCTGGATTTTTATTCAGTCAACGGGGATCACCGTGACCTGTCGGGCCAAGGCGCGGACCTCATCCGGGGGCGGTAAATGGGGGCCGAGTCGCATCAATTTGGCAGCGGCGAAGGCGGTCGCCAGTTGTGCCGTCTCGGTGAGCGAGCGCCCCTCAAGCCGGGCAGCCACCAGACCCGCCACCATGGCGTCCCCGGCTCCGACCGTGCTGGTGACGGCCACCGATAGTGGATGCGCGAGCAACGCATCGTGACGGGTGAGGAACAAAGCGCCCTCCTCGCCCAGCGACACCACCACCTGCTCCGGCGCTGGCGCATTGTTCAGCACTTCCCGCCCGGCGGCGATCACCGCCTCCAGCGTGTCGAGCGGCCGATGAACCAGTTCCGCCAATTCCTGCCGGTTCGGCTTGACGAGGCGCGGTCCCGTCGCCAAAGCGGCTTTCAGCGGCGCGCCGCTGGTGTCCAGCAACACGGCAGCGCCCGCCGCCTGCGCCCGCCCGGTCATGGTCGCGTAAGCATCCATCGGCATTCCCGGCGGCAGACTGCCGGACAGAACCACCCAGTCAGCGTGTTCCACCAGTCGCTCCAACTGTTCCAACACCTGTTCCAGCAACGCCGTAGCGGCTTCCGGCGTCAGCTCCGGCCCCGGCATGTTGATGTCGGTCGTGTCACCACTGACGGTATCGACCAGTTTGGTGTTGATCCGGGTCAGTCCATCGAGAAAGCAACAATGGTTGGCGATCTGCTTGCGTTGGAACAGCTCATCGAACAGCGCGGCGTTGTCGCGGCCCAGTTGCCCGGCGACCGCCGCGCTCACGCCGAAATCGGCCAGGCAGGAGGCGACATTGATCGCCTTGCCGCCCACATCAATCTGCATCCGCACGGCGCGATTCACCGCGCCAACGCACAAACCAGCGACTTCGATGGTTTGATCCAGCGCCGGATTGAGAGCGACCGTCACGACTTGGGGAAGACGAATCGAAGTCATAGCGCCCGCACCTCATTCGCATCGCGGGCGCGCAAGGCTCGCCGGGCGAGTTCCTGCATCGCTGACCGGGAATCGTTGCGCAACGCAGCTTTCACCGGAGCCACGTCCTGAGCGCTCATGCTCAGTTCGTCCACGCCGAGGCCCGTCAGAATGCGTGCGCCCAGCGGATCGCCAGCCAGTCCACCGCAGACGCCGACCCAACCCCCTCCGGACGCCCGACTGGCGGCCCGCGCCCCGCGAACCGTCGCATCGATCAGTTCCAGCACCGCCGGATGGAGACTATCCGCCTGCGCCGCCAGCTCGGGATGCTGGCGATCCACCGCCAGGGTGTACTGAGTCAGATCGTTGGTGCCGATCGAGAAGAAATCCACCAGCGTGGCAAATCGATCGGCCATCACCGCCACCGCAGGCACCTCGACCATGATGCCGAGCTTGACTTCGGGACCGCCCACCTGCTGGCGAGCCAACTCGCAATGGCCGCGCAACGCCTCGATCTCGCTGACATGTGTGACCATGGGGAACATGATCCACAACGGCCCGTGTTGAGCGGCGCGGTACAGCGCACGCAACTGGGCGTAGAGCAAATCCTGACGCTGCAACAACAAGCGTGCGCCGCGCACGCCAAGAAATGGATTTTCTTCATGCGGCAAATTCAGGTAAGGCGCCTGCTTGTCGCCGCCAATGTCCAGGGCGCGGATGATCAACCGCCGACCGGCCAACACGTCCACCATGTCTCGATACACCTGATATTGCTCATCTTCATCCGGCGCCGTATTCCGCTCCAGGAACAGGAACTCGGTGCGCATTAGACCAATGCCTTCCGCGCCGGCTTCCAGCGCCGCCGCCGCCTGTTTGGGATTCGCCACGTTGGCGGCAATTTCCACCGTATGGCCGTCGGTGGTCGTGGCCGGCTGATGCCGCACGGCGCGTAACGCCTCGCGGTCAGCCGCCTGACGGGCGATCACCTCGGCGACGCTGCGTTGATCAGCTTCGTTGACGTCCAGATAGACACAGCCCGTTCCGCCGTCGATGACCGCGATCCCGCCTTCGGGCACCGCCAGCAAGGCTGGACCGCCGGCGACCAGGGCCGGTAAACCCAGCGTGCGGGCGAGAATGGCCGTATGCGAGGTCGGCCCCCCCAGACTGGTGGCCAGGCCCACGACATGACGGGTATCCAGTTGCAAAGTGTCGGACGGGGTCAGGTCTTCAGCCACCAGAATCGACGGTTCCGACAGCGTCATCTGCCGCCGCTCGATGCCCAGCAATTGCGCCAGCACCTGCTCGCCGACATCGCGCAAGTCCAGCGCCCGGGCCGCCAGCAATGGATCAGCGACCTTTTGCAGCACGTCGATTCGCGCCCGCAGCGCCCGCTGCCATGACCAGGCCGCGCCATGGCCCTGCATGATCGTAGCCAACGCCTCGCGCACCAGCACCGGATCGGCCAACAGCTCGCGCTGAGCGGCGAAAATGGCGGCTTCAGCGGCGCTCAACCGCTGGCGAGTGCGTATTTCCAGTGCTTCCCGTTCCGCCTGAACCGCCAGCATCGCTTGCTCCAGCGCCTCGCCTTCCGCCACGATATCGCCCGGTTGATCGGCAATCTCGAAACGCTGGGAGAGATAGCGCACCAGCCTGCCCACCGCCAGCCCCGGACTGGCGCTGATGCCGTAGACCGTCGCCGGTGCGCCCCTTGGCGTCCAGTCCGGCGCGGTTTTGCGGGCAGCCAACGCATTGCGCCGGGCGCGTTCCGCATCCGCTTTTTCTTCAACAGACAGTCTGCGCACCGTGTCATGTAGCGCGTTCAGCGCCCGTTGAGCATCGGCGCCCCGGGCGGCGAGTCGCAGGGTTGATCCGTTGGTGATGCCGAGCGCCAGTAAGCCGGTCAGCGCCCTAGCGTCGGCGAATTCGTCGCCCCGATAAACCCGCAGTTCACAGGGAAACCGCTTGGCGGTCTCGACCCAGCGCGTGGCCGGACGGGCGTGCAGACCGTTGGGATAGTCCAGGGTACATTCCACCTCCGCGTCGGATGGCCAAGCCGGTGCGGCGGGTTCGGGAACCGGGGACGGTTCAGCCGCGTCGCCCAGGGCGGCGAGTAATACCAGCGGATTTTCGGCGTGGAACAAGGTGTCCAGCGCCTCGGGTTGCTGCATCAATCGGGTCAGGCGACGCAGTAAGGCAATGTGTTCATCGGACTGGGCGGCAATGGCCACCACCAAATAAGCTTTCTGGCCTTCATTCCATTCCACGCCGTTAGGAACTTGCAAAATAGCGATGCCGGTGTGTTGAATCAGGTGGCGGTCTTCGATCATTCCGTGGGGAATGGCGACCCCGCCGCCGAGGAAGGTGTTAGCGACCTGTTCCCGTTTGAACAGGCTATCAACGTAGCCGGGATCGATGTAGCCGGCGTCGACCAGTAACTGGCCAGCCATCTGGATCGCTTCGTCTTTGGTCTGAGTTCGCACATCGAGCCGGATGCAGGATCGAGTAATCGTTTTCATCATTTCCTCCTAGAGGTCAACCCTTATTTTGTGAAAATAATTTGTAATCGTTTACATAAAATATGTCAAGAAAAAATTTATGAGCACCTGCTCAAATTGTTACGCCCGATTTTTCGATGCAGCGATTTGAATTTTTGATGGTCTGATTCCTGGCAACTTGTTGCAGGGTTGTTCCTGTTACCCATCTCTAAAGATAGACAAATGAGTGATATTTATGCAATCATTG